>ERZ773090.47-NODE-47-length-143735-cov-9.52799_pt1 | contig 143735 bp, 130 predicted proteins | sample MGYA00580579_ERZ773090 | MGnify/ENA primary metagenome ERZ773090 (study PRJEB29015, sample SAMEA2738014) | human oral metagenome | biome: human oral; feature: human-associated habitat; material: dental | place: China | collected 2132 ... | reverse complement strand
TCAAATAATATATCACGCTAGAGAATGATATTATGGAGCAGACACACGCAGCCAAGATGGCAGACATACGTGAAGAGAAAAATCTCCTGAAGATAATCCAAAGAGCAATACCTCCTCCCCAGATACAAGCCATTATATTAATATGGGAAAGATGGGCGCCCATTCCAGGCAAAAAGGACGTCGCTCTTTCATAAAAGAACAAAAATATCAATGTTGGAGCCAACGCCAAAGACGCTCCACATAGGGCAAAGACAATTCTCAGAAAACACATGTTTCAATTACGAATTCTTCTTAGACAATTTGCAATTCATTCGAATGTCAATAATGTAGGACTCTTCGCCTTCATCCGTTTATAAAAGCTATAGGCTGTAATGTATAAGCATCAAGTAACGCTGTAGCTTCTGCAAAATTCCTTCCAACTACGGGTAGGACCAATACCTGATCTGTCTTCGTGGCAAGTTTATCCAGTTGTTCTCTCGCCTGTTTCTGGATAGGCAATGGCCAACTTGGCATCACTTCCATCAACGGTCTGGCTTTTTCTCTAATCTGTACACGAGCTTCATCGTAAGGGCGCCACAATTCTGGCCGATACGCCTCATAAATACCATGCTTGAGGGCGTCTGTCAGAATCTGGTTACGCGCACTACTGCTTTCAGGCATCCGTACAGATTTTAACGTTGGCCCAGTCCATGGCAACTCGACAAGCAACGTCCCAACTGATTGATATACATCACTGGCATGGACTACACGCAGCAGATCTTTCTCGAAAACCATGTGAACGGGCCGCGCCGCTGCGACAGTGAATACACCGTAGGCCAAGGCGAAAATTTGCAACAAACCAATTACGAAAAAGTCAAATACCTTTGCCCGGCGCGTCTTGAATTCCTGGTACACAAGCAAAGTCAAGAAAGGACCGACAATAACATCTACACCAACTACCAGCCGTAATAATTCAATCCCGCCAGATAAATAAAGATAAGGAGCCGGGTACCAAACTCCCAATATCAGCCATACAACGCATAAGGCCACAAGCAAGCTGATAGCAGCATGCCAAGACGCGGCCCTGAGTTTTCCTTCTAGCTTCATTATGAGCAATAATTTAGCGACAGCTGCTGGGCAAATATTTATTTGCTGCGTTCGACGAACAAGTCCAAATCACTGATCCTTCACGTGTCGAAGGAAAACTCGGCGTCAGACTCAAGGTTTTTCCTCGTATAGATTCTGAAACACCGCTCATTCGCATGGTTGCAGTAATTACGCCATTTGCTCCTACGGCGGTTTCTGCCACGTAAGAACCGCTAATCATTGATTTGTCTGCCAGGCCAGCTTGCAAATTATTAGAAGGAATCGTACCGGTATTCCACCACGCATCTACTACAGCCGGTTTCGCGCCCGCAGCCAACGTCATGGCCTCGACCATTTGCGAACGTGCAAGATAGTCTTGGTAGGCAGGCAGCGCTACAGCCGTCAGTACACCAATGATGGCGACAACGATCATCAGCTCAATTAAGGTGAAACCATCCTGTTTTCTCATTGAGAACTCCCAAAAGGGAAAAGGGCACCTTTACCAGGCGCCCTTTTCCACATTCGCTATTTAAGGCGATTAAATATCAACGGCAGGAGGAGGGGAGATATTTGGGGGCTGCATCAGAAGTGCAAGCCCATGTAAAGGATCCCAATGTAGTACCTGCAGTACCTGTCAGCGTCAGTGTTTTACCTGCGACGCCGGCATTCACGCCCGAGGCTTTCATCGTGGCTTTCGCTGTATTGTTAGCAATTTCAACCTCCGCGACATATTTCCCGTTGATATCAGTCTTAGCAGCTGCGCCTGCAGCAGCGTTGTCGGCTGGCCAGGTACCATGATTAGAATAGTATTCAGCCATTGTACCCTTCTGACCGCCGGCCAAAATGAATGCCTCAGACATTTGAGAACGGCCCAGATAATCCTGATAGGCAGGCAGAGCTACGGCGGCCAGCACACCAATAATCGCCACGACAATCATCAGTTCGATGAGGGTGAAACCTTTTTGCATTGCTTTCATGATTTTCTCCTTGAGAGAGTTGTGAAATGGATCTTTGGAATTCGGGGCGGATACTGATGCGCCGCCGACGCCTTTTATCTTGCAGCCGGTGTGCCAGCGCATGCCAAGGTTGAGGGTGCCGTCGGAATGAGCGGAGAAAGTGTGCATTTGGTCACAGAAGTAGCGCTCCAGCCTTCCGGAAGTGACACTTTTTGTGCAATCAGGCTGGCAAGTTGCGGTGTCAATGTGTGTCAGATCGTGCCAACGCGAGAAAAGAGTGACGCAAATGGGTGTTTACCCGCATGCGGAGCTGACGTTTCATGCGCCCAGCGCTTCCCAGCGCTCCAGTGCGTGCAGCAGTTCTTCTTCGATGGCGCTGTCTCTGGCCTGTAGGGCAATGGCTTTGGGCAGGTCGCTTTGGTAGAGCGTGCCGTCGGCCAGCTGGGCGCGGATGGCGGCCTGTTCGGCTTCCAGCGCGTCGATGCGGGCGGGCAGGGCGTCCAGCTCGCGCTGCTCTTTGTAGCTGAGCTTGCGTTTGACGGCGGGTTTGGCAGCAGTTTGGGCTGTTGCCGGGGCGGGCGGCGCGGCCGGGCGGGGCGCTTTGGATGTTTTGGATGCAGGCGCGGGCGCGGCGGCTTCGGGCGCCAGCCAGGCGCGGGCGCGTTCGCTTTGCTGCAGCCAGTCGGTGATGCCGCCTTCGTATTCGCGCCATTGGCCGCCGCCTTCCCAGGCAATGGTGCTGGTGACGACGTTGTCCATGAAGGCGCGGTCGTGGCTGACGAGAAAGACGGTGCCGTCGTAGGTTTGCAGCAGCTCTTCGAGCAGCTCCAGGGTGTCGATGTCCAGATCGTTCGTCGGCTCGTCGAGCACCAGCACATTGGCGGGGCGGGCGAACAGGCGCGCCAGCAGCAGGCGGGCTTGTTCGCCGCCGGAGAGGCTGCGCACGGGCGAGGCGGCGCGCGCGGGGCTGAAAAGAAAGTCGCCCAGATAGCTTTTGACATGCTGGCGGCGCTGGCCGATTTCGATCCATTCGCTGCCCGGGCTGATGAAGTCTTCCAGCGTGGCATCCGGGTCGAGCTGCGCGCGCATCTGGTCAAAGTAGGCCACTTGCAGGCTGGCGCCCTGGCGCACGCGGCCGCTGTCGGGCGCCAATTGGCCCAGGATCAGTTTGAGCAGCGTGCTTTTGCCCGCGCCGTTGGGGCCGATGAGGCCGACTTTGTCGCCGCGCAAAAGGGTGGCGCTAAAGCCTTGCACCACGGGCGGGCCGCCAAAGGCTTTGCTGACGTTGTGCAGCTCGGCCACGATTTTTCCGCTGGGCTGGCCGCTGGCCACTTCCATGCGCACGCGGCCCAGCGCCTCGCGGCGGGCGGCGCGGGCAGCGCGCAAGGCGTGCAGGCGGTTGACGCGGCCTTGCGCGCGGGTGCGGCGCGCTTCCACGCCTTTGCGCACCCAGATTTCTTCTTGCGCCAGCAGTTTGTCGGCCCGGGCGTTGAGCGTGGTTTCTTGCGCCAGCTGCTCTTCTTTTTGCGCCTGATAGGCGGCGAAGTTGCCGGGGTAGCTGCGCAGGCGGCCCCGGTCCAGCTCCACGATGCGCGTGGCCACGGCATCCAGAAAAGCGCGGTCGTGCGTGATGACAACCACGCTGCCTTTGTAGGCCAGCAGCAGCTCTTGCAGCCAGCCAATGGCGGCCAAATCCAGATGGTTGGTCGGCTCGTCCAGCAGCAGTACATCCGGCTGCGCCACCAGCGCCTGGGCCAGCGCCACGCGCTTTTGGCTGCCGCCCGAAAGCTCGGCCACGCGGCGCGCGCCGTCCAGCCCCAGCTTTTGCAGGGTTTGCTGCACGCGCTGCGGCCAGTTCCAGCCGTCTTCGGCCTCGATGCGGGTTTGCAGCTCGGCCAAATCGCCTTCGCCTTGCGTGTATTGCTCAATCAGCGCCGCCATGTGCGCCATGCCTGCGCTCACGGCGTCTTGCACGGTTTCAAAGCCTTGCAGCGCAGGCGTTTGCGGCACATAGGCCAGCCGCAGGCCCTGCTGCATTTGCAGCGCGCCGTCATCGGGCTTTTCCAGCCCGGCCAGAATTTTCAGCAGCGAAGACTTGCCCGCCCCGTTGCGGCCAATCAGCCCCACGCGCTCGCGCTCCTGCAAGGCAAAGTCTGCGTGGTCAAGCAAAGGCAAGTGGCCAAAGGCCAGTTGGGCATCAAGCAAAGTCAGCAGGGCCATGAGTGAAAACCGCCAGCAAAAAAGCCCTGATTGTGCCCATTTCAATTGCAAATACGGCAAAACCAGTGCGGTTATGAAGCGGCGGGTATGATGCCCGGCAATCATTCACCCAAGGAAAAAACCATGAGCGCCACGCCCGATTTGATTTGCTACAAAACCATGCCCGTCTGGACGAAAAACAATATTCCGCCCAGCATATTGTCCCGCCACAATACCAAGGCAGGCACCTGGGGCAAACTGCGCGTGATAAAAGGCCGCGTGAAATTCCACGAGATGAACGAAGCCGGAGAAACCCTGGCCGAACATATTCTCACCCCGGAAAGCGAAGTATGGACCATTCCCCCGCAAGCCTGGCACAAGGCCGAATTGCTGGATGACGATTCGGCTTTCCAGCTTGAATTTCACTGCGAGAAAAAAGATTATTTCAGCAAGAAATACGGCATGACGGCCACCCACTCCGCCGTGGTGGACGCCGCCCGCCGCGTGCCGCCCGGCAAGGCGCTGGACCTGGGCTGCGGGCAAGGGCGCAACGCGCTCTATCTGGGCCTGCTGGGTTTTGACGTGACCGCCAGCGACTACAACCCGGCCCCGCTGGCCGCGCTGGAAGACATGGCCGACGCGGAAAACCTGCGCGTGCAAACCTGCATTTACGACATGAATACCGCTGCGCTGGCTGAAAATTACGATTTTCTCGTGGCCACCGTGGTTTTCATGTTTCTCGATGCCGGCCGCGTGCCCGCCATTATTGAAAACATGCAGGCGCACACCACGCCGGGCGGCTACAACCTGATTGTCTCGGCCATGGATACGCAAGACCACCCTTGCGTCATGCCATTTTCATTCACCTTCCGCGAAGGCGAATTGAAAAAATATTACGAAGGCTGGGAAATGGCCGAATACCGCGAAGAAATCGGCTCCATGCACGCCACCGACGCGCAAGGCAAGCCCATTCAACTCAAATTCGTGACCATGCTGGCCCGCAAGCCCGCCTGAATAGGCCGTCTCCAGCCTGCCAGGCGAGCAACCCAAACCCCAAGCCCAAGGGAAACCCAGAAATCCAAAGCTCTGGGCTTTTCCGGCACTGGCAGCTGTCGTTCAGATATCCAAAAAAGAGAGCAAAATAACGATGCTTAAAAGTTCGGTTTGCGCACGTTCCACTAGGACATATTGCTATGGATAGAGGAGCGAAACACCTCCGCGCTTTTCCCTCCAACGGTCCGCCACCCAACCCCACGCGGCGGCAGGCCATTCGGCCTCGCGCAGCCCGGTGCTATGCTGGCTTGGCCCCCAGACCAGAAGAACCTCAAAACAACCCACCTTCTCATGACCGACGACACAAGCCGCAGCGCCGCCCCGTCTCAAGCTCTCTGGGCGGCCGTCGATCTCGGCTCCAACAGCTTCCGCCTGGAAATCGCCCGGGAAACCGCTCTAGGCCGCTTCGAGCGCCTGCACTATCTGAAGGAAACCGTGCGTCTGGGCGGCGGGCTGGACGCCCAAGGCCGGCTTTCGCCTGAAGCCATGCAGCGCGGCTGGCAATGCCTTGAGGGCTTTGGCCAGCGCCTGAAAGAGCTGCCCCAGGCAGAGCTGCCCCAGGCGCGCGCCCGCGCCGTGGCCACGCAAACCCTGCGTGAAGCGCGCAATGCCGCCGCCTTTTTGCAAAAGGCCGAGGAGTTGCTGGGATTGCCCATTGCCATCATCAGCGGACGCGAGGAGGCTGCCCTTATTTACCAGGGCGTAACCAGCCTGCTGCCCGAAGGCGACGAGCGCCGCGTGGTAGTGGACATTGGCGGCCGATCCACAGAAATCATCATTGGCCAGGGGCGGCAGGCGCAAGACATGGAGTCCTACCCCATCGGCAGCGTGACCTGCTCACAGCGCCACTTCGCCGGCGGTCAGTTCACCGCGCTCGCTTTCGCCGATGCCGAAGCCGATGCCAAGGCCGCGCTGGCTGAAGCCGCCACGCGCTTTGCGCGCCCCCGCTGGGATGCGACCTACGGCGCCTCAGGCACCGTGGGCGCCGTGCTGGCGGCGCTGCGCAAGTCGGGCCGCACCAGCATGGACGACGCCATCGCCCTGAGCCAGCTGTATTGGCTGCGCCAGCGCCTGATTGATGCCGGCGACATCAGCGCGCTGGATATGCCAGGCATTCGCGAAGACCGCAAGGCCATCATTGGCGGCGGGCTGTCGGTGCTCATCAGCCTGTTTGAGCTGCTGGGCATTGACACCATGCGCCGTGGCCACGGCGCGCTTCGCCACGGCCTCTTTCATGCTGCCCATGCCGCACATGAGCAAGAGCTGCCTGCATGGCGCCAGGCGGTCTGAGAGACTGCCCTTGAAAGGCTGAAGCGACAGTGGCCTCGTCGTCCTTGCTCAGCCTTCTCGATTGATTCAACCGGGCAAAGGTTCTCTCCACAATCCAGTGCTTGGGCAGCGCCTTAAAACCATGCCGCTTACCTATGCCGCTTACTGCGCTTGATCACCCGCATATTTCAGCCGAACATGCTCAGCGCTCATCCAATCAGCGCACCCGTGTAGCCGCCATCGACAAAAAGTCTTGAGGCACTCAAAGCGCGTGAAAAGCCTCCCAACAAAGCCCTGGCTCCCACCCGGTTCTGAACCCCTTCTGAAAGCACCACCACAGCCAGCATGTGTCTGCGACAAATCAAGCTCGTCACGGGATGCACAAGTGGGAGCAGGGGTTGATGCATGACAGGCTCCAGAACATCATGCCGCCCTTTCCAGAGCATTCACCCGCTACGGATTCCCGCTGATGAACACCCTTCCTACTCTGGCGCGTCTGGCTTCTGATCTGGCCGAAGGCCGCGCCAGCGCCCGCTCGCTGGCCGAAGCCGCACTGGCGCGCGCCGAAGATGCCGCTGGCGAAGGCGCGCGCGCATTCACCCTGATTGACCGCCCCCGCGCGCTGGCGCTGGCCGCCGCCAGCGACGCGCTGCGCAAGGCGGGCATCGTGCGCTCGCCACTGGAAGGGCTGCCGGTGTCGGTCAAAGACGTGTTCGACGTGGCCGGCCAGGTGACCACGGCCGGCTCGGCCGTGCTGGCCGATGCGCCGCCTGCCGTGTGCAACGCGCCCGTCATTGACCGGCTGCTGGCGGCGGGCGCGGTCATCGTGGGGCGCACCAGCATGACGGAGTTCGCCTTTTCCGGCCTGGGCCTGAACCCGCACCGGGGCACGCCGCGCAATCCCTGGGACCGGGCCACGGGCCGCATCCCCGGCGGCTCCTCCAGCGGCGCGGCTGTTTCGGTGACGGACGGCATGGCCGCGCTGGCCATCGGCACGGACACGGGCGGCTCCGTGCGCATTCCTTCGGCGCTGTGCGGGCTGACGGGCTTCAAGCCCACGCAGCGGCGCGTGAGCCGGCAAGGCGTGCTGCCGCTGTCTGCCTCGCTGGACTCCGTCGGCCCGCTGGCCGCCAGCGTGCAGTGCTGCATCACGGCCGATGGCGTGCTCAGCGGCCAGACATGGCCGCTTCAGCCCCGGCCGCTGGCAGGCGCGCGGCTGGCCTGCCCGGCAGAAATCGCGCTGGACGACATGGACGCCCACGTGGCCGCCGCCTTTGACCGTACGCTTGTGCGCCTGCACAGCGCGGGCGCACGCGTGACGCGCCTGCCCCTGCCCGAGTGGCGCGAGCTGGCCGCCCTGCACGCCAAAGGCACGCTCTCCAACGCCGAAGCCTGGGCCTGGCACCGCCAGCGGCTGGCGGCCCAAGGCGCGGCTTACGACCCGCGCGTTCGCGCCCGCATCGAGGCGGGCCGCCAAATGGACTGCGCCGACTACATCGACCTGCTGGTCGCCCGCCGCCGCTGGATTGCACAGGTGGAGCAGCGCCTGGCCGCTTTTGACGCGCTGCTCATGCCCACCGTGCCCATTGCCGCCCCCGCCATCGCCAGCTTGCAAACCGACGACGCGGCCTACTGGCGCGCCAACGCGCTGATGCTGCGCAACACCAGCCTCATCAACTTTCTGGATGGCTGCGCCCTGAGCCTGCCCATGCACCCGCCCGGCGAAGCGCCCGCCGCACTGATGCTGGCTGGCTGCGCCGGCACGGACGCGCGCGTGCTGGCGCTGGGGCTGGCAGTGCAGGCGCTGCTGGATTGGTGAAGGCGCTTTCAGCGGGTGTTTGTTCCCGGAACCTGTTCAAAGTCTGCCCGTGGGTGCGAACAGCACGGAGCCAGGCGCTCTTGGGCCTGGCTGTTCATCACGATTCACTCTTTTGCCTCTCACGGCCAGGCTCTGAACAGTCTCTCAAAAACAGGAGCAAATCTGATGGCTCCAAAACACCTTCCAGCGCTGTATCCATCAAGACATCATGCTATGAATAGAGAAGCAGGAAAACTCTATTCAACGCCCGTCCGCAGGCGCGAAAAGCAGCTCCATCGGCCTGCGGCGCCGCAACCGGCCAGCCGCTTGGCCTGTCCGTCTGCGGCTTGCGCATGGCCACCCAGTCTCATTCACTCTCGCGTCCGACTTTGAACAGGTTCTCAACCTCAGGACTTGCGCCTGACTGAAATTTGCGAAATACCTTCGCACACGTATTGCATGTATTGCAATGAATACGCGCCATGAGGCGCATCGCAGGCATTTATTTTCACGGCGATGGCGCGCCGCAACAAATGTATCTATAATGTAAACAAGGCGAGCGCCCTGCGTTGCCTTGGCAAGGCAGGGTTTGTTTAAAAGAACCGTCAAGAGAAGGAGGCTGACGTGAATGCGCTGCGTATGCATTTTCTACCGCGATATTCAAGCGCTGCCGTGCCCTGCCCTCCCATCAGCGCGCTGCACAGGCGTTGCCATCAAGCATGCTCTGGCGAAGCGGATTTTGTCTCCTGAATCCGTCTGCCGATGCTTTTTCTTATGATTTAACCAATCTGGTCGCAGGCTGATTTTCAAATTCAGCCGTCTTGAGTATCTTCATTGGTAAAAAAGCATTGGTTCATTGATTTTCAGAAAATAAATGAACCCTGTCCTTTCCAGGAATATGCTTGATCAGCCCAGGCGGCCATGCCGCCGCTGCCGGCTCCAATAATGGAAAAGAAGTCGTCATGCCCCGCTCCAGCCAGCTTCTGTATCCGGCCCGCCCGCCTGCCGAGCCTCAGGCTGCGGCCTGCCTGCTTTTGCTGCGCGACGGCCCGAAGGGCCTTCAAGTGCTGCTCACGCAACGCTCCGCCCAGGCGCGGTTCGCGCCCGGCGCCTACGTTTTTCCGGGCGGCTGCGTGGATGCAGACGATGCCCGTCTGCCCGCTGCCACCCGCCCCCGCCAGCGGGGGCATGCGCTGACAGCCGCGCTGGCTGCCTTGCGCGAAACCTTTGAAGAAATGGGCGTGCTGCTGGCCCGCCGCCCTGACAGCCTGCCTGCCATAGCGCAAGACGTGGCCGGGCTGGAGCGCCACGCCCCGCTGGCGCCCCAATGCCAGGCGCGGGGGCTGAAACTGGCAGCGTGCGAGCTGTTTCTGCTGGCGCGCTGGATCACGGGCTGTGACTGGCCGCGCCGTTATGACGTGCCCCATTTCGTGGCCCGCATGCCATCGGGGCAGCGTCCCCAGGCGGATGGACAGGAGCAGCTCAACGCCCAGTGGCTGACGGCCAGCGCCGCGCTGGCCCGGCATGCCGCAGGCCGCCTGCCGCTCATGTTTCCCACGCTGAAAACACTGGAATGGCTCCGGAGCCAGCCCAACGTGGCCGCCGTGCTGGCCGCTTGCGCAGGCGAGGCTCCTTTGTGGACGAGCTGCCCGCGCGCGGCCCGCCGGCAGGGACGGATTGCGCGCTTCATGGAACACGAGCTGCCCTTTGGCGAGCTGGCGCTGGTCTGCCCCGATGGGCAAGGCGAGCACGAAATTGGCTGGCAGCACGAAAAGCCCGTGCCCCTGCTGCGCAATGTGCGGCGGCTGACGGCGGCCAACTCCGGCTTCATGACCGGGCCGGGCACCAACAGCTACCTGGTGGGCGACGCTGCAGCAGGTTTCATCGTGATCGATCCCGGCCCGGCTGATGAGGCTCATGTGCAGCGCCTATGGCAGGCCGCAGGCGGGCAGGTGCGCGCCATCATCTGCACTCACTCGCACCCCGACCACGCTCCTGGCGGCTGGCTGCTGCAAGCCATGTGCTCCAAGCGAGCGCCCGTGCTGGGCCTGCCCTCGTCGCCACAGGGGCGCCCAGACAGCGCCTTCACCCCCGACCGGGCGCTGTATGACGGCGAACGCCTGCAACTGGCAGGCGAGCAAACGCACACCCTGCGCGTCATCCACACCCCCGGCCACACCGCCAACCACCTGTGCCTTGTGCTGGAGGAAGACGGCTTGCTTTTTTCAGGCGACCACATCCTGAGCGGCAGCACCACCGTTATTGACGCGCCCGATGGCGACATGACCGTTTATCTGGCCTCGCTTGACAAATTGGCCGCCGCTTGCGCCGCCTATGGCGCGAACTTCATCTTGCCGGCCCACGGCCACGTGCTGCACGAAGCGCAGCAGGCCATCGTCCGTCTCAAGGCCCACCGGCTGGCCCGCGAGGCCAAAGTGCTCGCCGCCATGCGCCAGCGCCCCAGCGGGACGCTCGATGACTGGCTGCCTCTGGCCTATGCAGACGTTCCTCCCGAGGCGCATGCCGCAGCCCGCAAGTCTTTGCATGCGCACGTGCAGCGCATACGCCAGCTGGATTTGCTGCGCGAAGACGGAGCCAGCGCCTGGCGGCAGGCCGCGTAGTTGCATGGGAAGGGTTTGACGCCCGGCAGGCCCTGCCTCAATTCCTCGCGTTCCCTGCGTTCCGGCCCGTGCTTGCTGACCGGGCTACTGCCGCGCCGTGCGCGCGCTGGCAGGCGCGGCCTGCGGGTGGCTGGCGCGCCAGGGGTTGATGTCCAGCCCGCCACGGCGCGTGTAGCGGGCCTGCACCATCAGCCGCGCAGGGCGGCAGTGGCGGGTGATGTCCATGAAGATGCGCTCCACGCAGTGCTCGTGAAATTCGTTGTGCTCGCGAAAGCTCACCAGGTAGCGCAGCAGGCTGGCCTGGTCGATTTGCGGGCCGCTGTAGGCAATTTGCACGCTGCCCCAATCGGGCTGGCAGGTGACGGGGCAGTTGCTTTTGAGCAAATGGCTGGTGAGCGTCTCCTGCACGGGCTGCTCGTCAAAAGCGGCGGTGAGCAGCTCCGGCGCGGGCGGGCCGTAGCGGTCGCAGGCAATGTCCAGCCTGTCCAGGCACAGGCCCGCCAGCTCCTGCATGCGCTCGGCGCCAAAGTCTTCGGGCAGCGTCAGCCGCACGCCTGCGCCCGCCTGCATGGCGCCGCCGTGCCAGATGGCAGCGTTCACATCGGCCAGCAGGCGCTCACGCACTTCATCCGCGCTGGCAAAGCGCGTGCCGTTGTAGCCGTTCAGGTAGAGCTTGAAAGACTTGCTTTCGATGATGTGCGTGCTCTCGCACGGCACCGTCACATGCGCCAGCGCCACCTGCGGCTTGCCGCGCGTGTTCAGCCACGAGAGTTCGTAGGCCGTCCACACATCCGCCCCCACAAAAGGCGGCTGCCCGGCCAGGCCCAGCTCCGCCCGCTTGGGCGCGCGCGGCAGCGGCTCCAGCAAGCTGGCGTCATAACGGTCAGGGTAGTGCGTGGCCTTGCCCAGCAAGGTGCCCGCCAGCGCAGCGGCGTGTTCGGTCAGGGGAGAGCGGTCTGGCATGAAAGAAAGCTCCGGTTACTCTGTTTTTGATAGCGGCCTGCGCCCATTCCACGGGGACTTGCGGCCGATTAGCCATGAAATTGGGCCATGAAATTGGGCTATGAAGGCTGGCGGCGAAACACCAGCTGGCTGGCACTGGAAGCGGCAGCATCCAACACATAGCCCTCTTCGTCAAAGCCCCGCAGGGCTTCAGGCGTGGCGGCCTGCCGTTGCACGGCCCAGCGGGCCATCAGGCCACGGGCGCGCTTGACGGCAAAACTTTCAACCCTGTACTGCCCGCCACGGTATTGCTGAAACACGCACGTCACCACGCGGGCGCGCAGCGCCTTCTGGTCTACCGCCCTGAAATACTCCTGCGAGGCCAGATTCACCACCACCGGCTCCGCCTCGCCTTCTTGCGCCAGCCGCTCGTTCAGATACTGCGCAATGCGGCTGCCCCAGAACTGGTAGAGATTGCCGCCAGCGTCCGTGGCCAGCCGCGCGCCCATCTCCAGCCGGTAGGGCTGCATCCAGTCCAGCGGCCTGAGCACGCCATACAGCCCGCTCAGAATGCACAGGCGCTCCTGCGCCCAGGCCAGCTGTTCAGCGCTGAGCGTGCGCGCCTGAAGGCCGCCGTACACGTCGCCATCAAACGCCATCACGGCCTGCCGCGAGTTGCTGGCCGTGAACACGGGCGACCATGCCTCGTACCGCGCCACATTCAGCGCCGCCAGCTTGTCAGAAAGCCCCATCAGGCTGGCCACCTGCTGCGGCGAAAGCTGCCGCAGCTTCTCAATCAACTGCGCCGCCTGCGCCGCAAACTGCGGCAGCGTGTGCGGCAGGCCGGGCGGCAGCGGGGTTTGATAGTCCAGCGCCTTGGCTGGTGAAAGAAGAAAAAGCATGGAGCGATTGTGGGGGCGCTGCCGAGCAGGGCGCCAAGTTTCGGGTTGGCAGCAAACCAGATCCCCCGGTCCTGAATGCCAGCCGAAGGCACCACCACAGCCAGCAGCAGCCCTATCGGGTGACGGCCAGGCGCTTGCGTCATCGCTGCCCCCTTTTGGGACGGGCTTGACCGATTGAGAGTCGAAGATGCCCACGCAGAAACTTGGCCCGCCTGCCCGCTTGCCCGCACGGCAATGCGCGCCACTGAAAACCAGTTCAAAGCCTGGCCGCGAGGCATGAAAAGCGGGATTTAGCTCCTTATTCAATAGCAATACGTCCTAGTGGAAAGAGCGCAGGATCTATTTTCCGGGCCGCTGAATTTGCTCCTCTTTTTGAATCATGAAACGCGCCGAGGCGACATGGAGTGCATGGAGTGCATTTCGGGCGGGCCGGACGCTGGCGCCGGGTTCAGCCGCTGCGCCTGACGTAGCGCACAAAGCTGAAAGGCAGGCCGCTGGCGGCGGTGTGGCTTTCGCGGCTGGCTTCGCGCCACTGGGCCGGGTTCAGCGCGGGGGCGAAGGCGTCGCCTTCAAAGTCGGCGTCGATTTCGGTGACGAGCGCCTCATCGGCCAGCGGCAGGGCCAGGGCATAGATTTGCGCGCCGCCAATGACCCAGGCGCCCGCTTGCGGCGGGCACAGCGCCAGCGCTTGCGGCAAGCTGGCGGCAGGCCGTGCGCCCGGGGCGCTCCAGCCCGGCTGGCGGGTGATGACGATGTTCACGCGGCCCGGCAGGGGGCGAAAGCGCGGCGGCAGCGAATCCCAGGTTTTGCGGCCCATGATGACGGCGCAGCCTGCGGTGGCCTGCCTGAAGTGGGCCATGTCTTGCGGCAAATGCCAAGGCAGCGCGCCTTCGCGGCCTATGACGCGGCGGCGCGCTTGCGCCCAGATCAGGCCCAGGCGGGCCGGCCTGGCCTGGGTTTGGGGCTGGGCATTGGTTTCGGCGCTCATACGGCCACGGGCGCCTTGATGGCGGGATGGGGCTGGTAGCCGGTGATTTCAAAGTCGCCGTATTCGTAGTCGAACAGCGAAGGCGGGCGGCGCAGCAGGCGCAGCGTGGGCCAGGGGGCGGGCTGGCGGGCCAGTTGCTCTTGCACTTGCGCGAAATGGTTGTTGTAGATGTGGCAGTCGCCGCCGGTCCAGATGAAGTCGCCTGGCTGCAAATCGCACTGCTGGGCCAGCATATGGGTGAGCAGCGCGTAGCTGGCAATGTTGAAGGGCACGCCCAGAAAAACATCGGCGCTGCGCTGGTAAAGCTGGCAGCTCAGGCGCCCGTCGGCCACGTAGAACTGAAAGAGCGCATGGCAGGGCATGAGCGCCATGCGGTCCAGATCAGCCACATTCCAGGCGCTGACGACGATGCGGCGCGAGTCGGGCGTGGTCTTGAGCTGCTGCACCACTTGCGCGATTTGGTCAATGTGGCGGCCATCGGGCGCGGGCCAGCTGCGCCACTGCACGCCATAGACGGGGCCCAGATCGCCCGTTTGCGGATCGGCCCATTCGTCCCAGATGGTTACGCCCCGCTCTTGCAGCCAGCGGGCGTTGCCGCTGCCGCTCAGAAACCACAAAAGCTCGTAGATGATGCTTTTGAGGTGCACTTTCTTGGTGGTGACGAGGGGAAAGCCCTCTTGCAGGGCAAACCGCATCTGATAGCCAAACACGCTGCGCGTGCCGGTGCCAGTGCGGTCGGTTTTGGCCGTGCCATGCGTGTACACATGGCGCATGAAATCTTCATAAGTGGAGCGGGTGGCGGTGGCAGTCATGGCCGGTGATTGTCAGGCCCGCCACCCGCTGTTTCCAGGCTCAGGGCCTGTTGGCTTCAGGCCGCTTCAGCTTCGACTTCAGGGTTGCTGCTGCGGGCCGTGCGGATGCGCAAAGCCAGCAGGCCTTTGGGGCCTTTTTCCAGCGCGAATTTCACGCGCTCGCCTTCCTTGAGCGTTTTGAAACCCTCCATTTCAATGGCCGAAAAGTGGGCAAAGGCGTCAGGGCCGCCGCCATCAGGCTCAATGAAGCCAAAGCCTTTTTGATTGTTGAACCATTTGACGGTGCCGTCGGACTCACCCAACACATTGTCAGACACGTGAAAACTCCTTTTCTTGATGAGGTTGCTGCCGTTTACGGCCCCATTTTGGAATTGATTTTTTTAATGTCAAGTGTGAATACGGTGTATTACGTGTTTTTTCTGAAAATTTTCTGACCTGGCTTGCATGGCGTGGTTTTACGATCATTTGGAGCAGGCCGCGTCCGGCCCCTGCGCCGATAGAATGACTTCTCATGGCTTCGCTTCCCTCCTCCCGTCCCCCTGATTCTCCTGCCGGCCCCCAGCATGACGAAGGCGGCGGGGTGGTGCTGGAGCGTGCGCCCTCGCGCGTGCAGCCTCCGCCCATGTATCAGGTGGTCATGCTCAATGACGACTACACGCCCATGGAGTTTGTGGTTGTGGTCTTGCAGGAATTTTTCGGCAAAGACCAGACCACGGCCACGCAGATCATGCAAAAGATCCATTTCGAGGGCAAAGGCATCTGCGGCGTGTATTCGCGCGATGTGGCCACCACCAAAGCCGCACAGGTGCAAGATGCGGCCCGCCAGGCAGGCCATCCCTTGCAATGCGTGGCCGAGCCTGCCGGGTCTGGTTGAAAGCGCCCGCCAGCGGCCCCATGTCGGGCTGCATTCGCACACACCCGCTGCTCTCGCAGCAAGAAAGGACACACCATGATTGCCAAGGAACTGGAAGCCAGCCTGCACATGGCTTTTGTCGAGGCGCGCAAGCAGCGCCATGAATTCATCACGGTGGAGCACCTGCTGCTGGCCTTGCTGGACAACCCCAGCGCCGCCGAAGTGCTCACGGCCTGCGCCGCCAACGTGGAAGAGCTGCGCGCCTCTCTTTCAAGCTTCATCACCGACAACACCCCGCAAGTGGCGGGCGAAGGCGAGGTGGACGCGCAGCCCACGCTGGGCTTTCAGCGCGTGATTCAGCGCGCCATCATGCACGTGCAGTCCACGGCCAGCGGCAAGCAGGAAGTCACGGGCGCCAACGTGCTGGTGGCCATCTTTGGCGAGAAAGACTCGCACGCCGTCTATTTCCTGCACCAGCAGGGCGTGACGCGGCTGGACGCGGTGAACTTCATCGCCCACGGCGTGCGCAAGGACGAAGCCGACGCCGAAAGCGGCGAAGCCGCTGCGGGCGCTGACGGCGCCGCCGCTGAAAAAAACGAAAAGCAAACGCCGCTGGAGCAATACACCGTCAATCTCAACCAGCAGGCGCGCGAAGGGCGCATTGACCCGCTCATTGGCCGCGAGCACGAGCTGGAGCGCACCATCCAGATTCTTTGCCGCCGCCGCAAAAACAACCCGCTGCTGGTGGGCGAGGCGGGCGTGGGCAAAACCGCCATTGCCGAAGGGCTGGCCTGGCGCATCACCGAAGGCAAAGTGCCTGAAGTGCTGGCCGGCTCCGTCGTTTACGCGCTGGACATGGGCGCGCTGCTGGCGGGCACCAAATACCGGGGCGACTTCGAGCAGCGCCTCAAGGGCGTGCTCAAGAGCCTGCGCGACAAGCCCCACGCCATCCTCTTCATTGACGAAATCCACACGCTGATTGGCGCGGGCGCGGCTTCCGGCGGCACGCTGGACGCTTCCAACCTGCTCAAACCGGCTCTTTCCAGCGGGCAGCTCAAGTGCATTGGCGCCACCACCTTCACCGAATACCGGGGCATTTTTGAAAAAGACGCGGCGCTTTCGCGGCGCTTCCAGAAAGTGGAAGTGCCCGAGCCTTCCGTGGCCGAAACCGTGGAAATTCTCAATGGCCTACGCCCGCGCTTTGAGGCGCATCACGGCGTGGTTTACGCGCCCGCCGCCCTGCAAGCGGCCGTGGAGCTGGCTGCGCGCCACATCACCGACCGCCACCTGCCCGACAAGGCCATCGACGTCATCGACGAAGCCGGCGCGGCCCAGCGCATCCGCGCGCCCGAGCAGCGCAAGCAAACCATCGACCGCAGCGAGATTGAGGCCATCGTCGCCAAAATCGCCCGCATCCCGCCCGCCAGCGTCAGCCATGACGACCGCAGCAAGCTGCAAACGCTGGAGCGCGATCTCAAATCCGTCGTTTTCGGGCAAGACGCCGCGCTGGAGGCGCTGGCTGCTGCCGTCAAGGTTTCGCGCTCGGGCCTGGGCAAGACGGACAAGCCCATCGGCTCCTTCCTTTTCAGCGGCCCCACCGGCGTGGGCAAAACCGAAGCGGCCCGCCAGCTGGCCTACATCATGGGCGTGGAGCTGCAACGCTTTGACATGAGCGAATACATGGAGCGCCACGCCGTCAGCCGCCTCATTGGCGCGCCTCCCGGCTACGTGGGCTTTGACCAGGGCGGCCTGCTGACCGAGGCCATCACCAAAAAGCCGCACTGCGTGCTGCTGCTCGATGAAATCGAAAAAGCGCACCCCGACATCTTCAACGTGCTGCTGCAAGTGATGGACCACGGCACGCTGACCGACAACAACGGCCGCAAAACGGACTTTCGCAACGTCATCATCATCATGACCACCAACGCGGGCGCCGAAACCATGAACAAAGCCGCCATCGGCTTTACCAACACCCGCCAGGCGGGCGACGAAATGGCCGACATCAAGCGCCTGTTCACGCCCGAATTCCGCAACCGGCTGGACGCCATCGTCAGCTTCAAGCCGCTGACAGAGCCTGTCATCTTGCGCGTGGTGGACAAATTCCTGCTCCAGCTGGAGCAGCAGCTGGCCGAAAAGAAGGTGGAAGTCACCTTCACCGACCACCTGCGCCAGACGCTGGCGAAAAAGGGCTTTGACCCGCTCATGGGCGCGCGCCCCATGCAGCGCCTCATTCAGGACACCATCCGCAAGGCGCTGGCCGACGAGCTGCTCTTTGGCCGCCTAGTCAATGGCGGCCGCCTGACGGTGGACCTGGACGCCGAGGGCAAGGCCGTGCTCGACATCACCCCGGCTTCTTCCGGCGGCGCGCCCGCCGCCCTGCCAGAAGCGGTCGGCTCCTGAGCGTCTGAACGCAAACTGCCTGCAAATCACATCAGAAACAGGAGCAAATATAGGCGGCTGAAATGCCGCTCTGCGCAGATTCCACTAGGACATCATGCTATGGATAGAGGAGCTAAATAACGCCCTGCGCATGAAAGCGGAACGGAGGGCATGAAAAAGGGAGCGCCGCCGCTCCCTTTTTTCATGCCCGCATCCTTTGGGCGCTGGCTTTGGGCGGCGCAATGCCTTGCCGCTCAATGGAAATCGGCCATTTTTTTGATCGCTCCATCTTCAAACGGCTCCGCCTGCCCGGCCACAGCCACTGGCAGGGTGAATGAAAACACCGTGCCCTGCGGTTCGTTGGCTTCGTGCGTGAGCGTGCCGCCGTGCTGCTCCACCACGGTGCGGCACAGCGGCAGGCCCAGGCCCATGCCTTCGCTCTTGGTCGTGAAAAAGGGCGTGTACAGGCGCGGGGCCACGCCGGGAGCAATGCCGCAGCCGTGATCGGCCACGCTGAAGATCACTTTGTCGCACGAGAGCGCGAGGCGGGCCGAAAAGCGCAGGCTGCGCAGTGGCGGGGGGGTGCCGCTCATGGCCTGGATGGCGTTGCGCGCCAGGTTGAGCAGCACTTGCTCCACCATCACCTGGGCGCACCACACGGGGGGCAGGTCATGCGGCACGTCCACTTTCACCGTCACGTTCTGGCGATCGGCGTGCAGGTGAACCAGCGGCAGGATGGCCTGCACCAGCGCCTGCGGGGTGATGTTCACGCGCTGGTCGCTGCCGCGCCGCACGGCCAGGTGCACGCTGTGGATGACTTGTCCGGCGCGATTGGCCTGTCCGGCGATGCGGGTGAGGGCAGTGCGCAGATCGGCCACGACGGCCGCGTCCTGACCGCCGTGCAGCTGCTCCAGCAGGTTGAGCGAGCCGGTGGCGTAGCTGGAGATGGCGGCCAGCGGCTGGTTCAGCTCGTGGCTGAGGTGCGAGGCCATTTCGCCTGCGGCGGCTAGGCGGGCGGTGGCTTGCAGGCGCTCCTGGCTGTCGCGCGTCATCTGCTCGATGCGGCGCTGCTCGCTGACATCCATGACCACGCTCATCCAGCCGATATGGCGGCCGTCGTGCGTGACCAGCGGGGCGTCGAACACGAGCACGGGAAAGCGCGTGCCGTCCTTGCGCTGGTAAATGGCTTGCTGGCCCTCTTCCGTCTTGCGCCACAAACCCGAGAGCCACTGAATCTGGTGCTGCGCGTATTCGGCGGCCAGCTCCGGCGGCCAGTAGGGCGCGGGAATGCCGGTGCCCAGCAGTTCGCTTTCGTCGCAGTCCACCATTTCGCAGAAGGCGGGGTTCACATAGACGATGCGGCCTTGCTGATCGCGCGCGCGCAAGCCCACCATGAGCGAGTCTTCCATGGCCTTGCGCACGGCCAGCGCCTCGGCCAGCGCGCTTTCGGCCCGCTGGCGGCGCGCGTGGTCATAGGCCAGCAGGGTGAGCACGGCCAGCAGCGCCAGGGCGAGACCGGCCAGCAGGGCGGTCATTTCGCTGCTCAGCAAGCTGGCGGCGGGGCGGCGGCTGTCCATGCGCAGCACCAGGGTGGCGCCCGGCAGATCCAGCACGCGCTGAAACGAGATGGTCCGGGAGCCATGCCGCACCACGCCCGCCACGGCCAGGCGCGTGCCGTCCGGCTCGGTGAACGACACCTGGTGGCGCCGCGTGTGGGCCGTGTCCACCATGTGCGCCAGCATGGCGCTGAGCGAGTAGGCGGCCACCACGTAGCCGCGATCGACGGGCACGCACAGGGGCATGACTTCGTGGCCCGCGCCGCCGTCGTGCTGCGGCATGAACAGGCTGGGCGCGTAGGCGGGGCCGTTCAGGCGCTCCGCCGTCACGCAGGCGGCTTGCGCTTCGGCGGCCAGGCTGCGGCCAGGCGGGTCCAGGCGCGCGTGCCAGGGGCTGGTTTCGCTGGCCACGGGCCTGAGGCGGCTATCCAGCCAGTCCAGCTGAAGCCATTCGCGGTGGCTTTGCAGCAAGGGGCGGGCGTGCAGCGCCCAGCTCGCCGGATCGGCCTGCGACAGATGCAGCCCTTGCAGGATTTGCGCGTTGTGCGACAGGGCGCGCCCCAGTTCGATGGCGGCGTCTGTGGCGTCGCGGGCGAGCGCGCGCTGGGCGCGTTGCTGGCCGTGCTCGTGCGCCAGCCAGATCAGCGCGCCCAGCAGGGCCGCCAGCAGCGTCATCAGCAGCAGCCACAGCCCCCAGCCGCGCGGCGAGAGGGCCGCGCGCTTGTGCCAGGGCAGCTCCCGCGTGGGGGTGGAGAGAAAGGCAAAGTCGCTCACAGCACGCGGTGCGCCAGGGCGGGCAGGCTGGCGCGGCAGGCCGCCGTGTGGGCGGCGTCCAGCTCGGCCAGCGCCACGCCCGCGCCTTCGGCCTGCATGGCCAGTACCTGCCCCCAGGCGTTGATCAGCATGCTGTGCCCCCAGGTGCGGCGGCCGTTTTCATGCGTGCCGCCCTGGCCGGGCGCGATGACGCAGGCCAGGTTTTCGATGGCGCGCGCGCGCAGCAGCGTTTGCCAGTGCGCCTGCCCCGTCACCCAGGTGAAGGCGCTGGGCGCCAGCAGCAGATCGGCGCCCTGCGCCGCGTAGTGGCGGTACAGCTCGGCAAAACGCAGGTCGTAGCAGACGGACAGGCCCACGCGCCAGGTGTGCCCGTCGCGCGAGGGCAGATCGAACAGCGCCGGCTTGAGGCCCGCTTTCAGCGTTTGCGATTCGTCGTAGGCGCGCTGGCCGTCGTTGAAGCGGAAAAGGTGCATCTTGTCGTAGCGCGCGGCGCAGCGGCCTTCGGGCGAGAAAACCAGCAGGGCGTTGAACACGCGCGCATCCGCGCCTGCTTCTGCGTCTTCGCCCCGCGCGCGCAGCGGGATGGTGCCGCCGGCCAGCCACAGCCCCAGCCGCCGCGCCTGGCCGGCCAGCCACTCTTGCAGCGGCCCCTGGCCAAACGGCTCGGCGATGAGCAGCTTGTCGGCGTCGCTTTGGCCAAACAGGCAGAAATACTCCGGCAGCACGGCCAGCTCCGCCCCGGCGCGGGCGGCCTGCTCCAGCAAGGCGGCGGCAGTGGCGAGGTTTTCTTCCACGCGCGGCGTGGAGACGGTCTGGATGGCGGCAGCTTTCATGGCAGCGTTTTCAAGGCGAAGGTTCGCGAGAGGGTTGCAGGTTCTGGGACTGTTGACGCCGGAAGGCGGGCATAGCGGCGATTCTGGCGAAAAAACAGGCCATGAAACGGGCCAAATAAGCCGCAAGCCCTGATGGAATCAGCGCGGGCAGCTATTGTTTTTGCAACACCCAGGCCGTCCGGGGCCGCGCTTTTGGCCCTCACGTTTTAGCCCTCACGTTTTGCCCCCCCGCGTTTTGCCCCCCGCGTTTTGGCCCTCACGCTTTGGCGCCTGCGGGCCATACGCGGGTTACACGATAACGGCGCGGGTATCATCCGCGCCTCTTTTCCGCTGGCAGCGGCCTGCCTGCGCCGCTGGCGCGGCGGCCCGAAGCGCCCACGATTCATGCCCGCTCCTGTTCCCGCCCAGGCCGCGTCTTCGGCCCCGCCCCCGCCGGATTCATTGCCTCATCCATTGCCTGCCACGCCTGCCGCCAGCTTGCTGCTGGCTTCTGCCGCGCGGCGGCTGCTGTGGGCGCTGCTGGCGTGCGCGGGGCTTTTGGGGCTGCTGGCCTGGGCCGTCTCGCCCGTTCAGTGACCCGGCCATGACGGCAACAGGCATGACGCCGCGCATCACCCTGCATGAGCTGACGCTGGGCTATGAAGGCCGCGTGGCGCTGCAAGATGTGTCGCTGACCATCGAGCCGGGGGCGCTGCTGGCGGTGGTAGGGCCGAACGGCGCGGGCAAGTCCACGCTGATCAAGGCGCTGGCGGGGCTGCTTGCGCCCTTGCGCGGGCGCATGGAAGGGCTGGCTGGCGCGCGCGTGGCCTACATGCCGCAGCAAGGCACGCTCGATCGCAGCTTTCCGGCCACGTTGCTGGAGCTGGCGGCGCTGGGGCTGTGGCACGAAACGGGTGCGCTGGGGCGGCTGACGGCGGCGCAGCGCGCGCGCTGCCAGGCGGCGCTGGTGCAAGTGGGGCTGGGTGATTTGGCGCAGCGCCGCCTGCACGAGCTTTCAGGCGGGCAAATGCAGCGGGCGCTGTTTGCGCGGCTGCTGCTGCAAGACGCGCCGGTGCTGCTGCTCGATGAGCCTTTCGCCGCGATGGACGAGCGCACGTGCCGGGATTTGCTGGCCCTGCTGCGCGGCTGGCAGGCGCAGGGCAAAACGGTGCTGGCCGTGCTGCATGACCTGGCGCAGGTGCGCCAGGCTTTCACGCAAACCTTGCTGCTGGCCGGGCGCGTGCTGGCCTATGGCCCCACGCAGTCGGTGCTCACGCCGCAAAACCTGCTGCGGCTGCGCATGCCCGATGGGTCTGGCGAGCCAGTCGGCATGGCCTGCCAAGGGGCCGCGCCATGACGCTAGCCGCTGCGGATGCCAGCCTGTGGGCGCTGCTGGCGGGGCCGTTTCTGGAATTCGGCTTCATGCGCCGGGCGCTGGCCGGGTGCGTGGCGCTGTCGCTGGGCTGCGCGCCGGTGGGCGTGTTCCTGCTTTTGCGCCGCATGAGCCTGACGGGCGACGCCATGGCGCACGCCATCCTGCCCGGCGCAGCGGTGGGCTACCTGCTGGCGGGCCTGTCGCTGCCGGCCATGACGGCAGGCGGCGCGCTGGCCGGGCTGCTGGTGGCCGTGGCCTCGGGCGTGGTGGCGCGCTCCACGGTGCTGCGCGAAGACGCGAGCATGGCCGCCTTCTACCTGCTCTCGCTGGCGCTGGGCGTGCTCATCGTCTCCACGCGCGGCAGCCATGTGGATTTGCTGCACGTGCTCTTTGGCACTGTGCTGGCGCTCGACGACGCGGCGCTGTGGCTCATTGGCGGCATCACCGGCTTCACCCTGGCGGCGCTGGCGCTGCTGCTGCGCCCGCTGGCCGCCGAGTGCATGGACCCCGGCTTTTTGCGCAGCGTGTCGCCGCGCTGGAGCGCCGCCGCGCATTACGGCTTTCTGGCGCTGCTGGTGCTCAACCTGGTGGCGGGCTTTCACGCGCTGGGCACGCTCATGGCCGTGGGCATCATGGTGCTGCCGGCCGCCAGCGCCCGCTTGTGGGCGCGCAGCCTGGGCGGCCTGCTGGCGCTGGCGGCCGGCATGGCGCTGGCCGCCAGCGTGGCGGGGCTGCTGCTGTCGTATCACCTGGATTGGCCCGCCAGCCCCGTCATCGTGCTGTGCCTGGGGGCGCTGTATGCCGCCAGCCTTGCGCTGGGGCGGCATGGCCTGTGGCGCGGACGGGGGGAGCGGTTCTGAAAGCCTTCAATTCGCTCTTTAACCAATAGCATGAAGTCCCCGTATTCATTGCGACAACTGCGTTTTATACCCCTCTGAATTTGCTCCTCTTTCTGATGATTTCTGGCTTCTTTTCACGCTTCAAAGGAATTCCTCTCATGAAACCCCTTGCGCCTTCCGCCCTGATCGCCGCCGTGCTGCTGGCCGCCGCGCCCGCCCATGCCGGGCAGGAAGAGCCGCCGCTGCGCGTGGTTGCCAGCTTCAGCATCCTGGCCGACTTGGTGCGACAGGTGGGCGGCCCGCAGGTGAGCGTGCAGCCGCTCGTGCCCGCTGGCGGCGACGCGCACGTTTACCAGCCTACGCCCGCCGACGCGCGCGCGCTGGGGCGCGCCGATCTGGTGTTCGTCAATGGCCTGGGCTTTGAAGGCTGGATCGACCGGCTGGTGCAGGCCGCCGGCTACAAGGGCGCGCTCGTGGTGGCCACGCAGGGCATCGAACCCATTGCCAGCAAAGAAGGCGGCGAGGGCGGCGGCCACGACCATGATCACGAGCACGGCCACGGTCATCACGATCACGCCCACGGCGGCCAGGACCCCCACGCCTGGCAGAGCGTGCCCAACGCCATGCGCTACGTGCGCAACATTGCCGATGGCCTGTGCGCCGCCCGCCCCGCCAACTGCCCTGTCTGGCGCGACAACGCCGCGAAATACCTGGACGAACTCACGCGGCTGGACGCCGGCATCCGTGCCGCCTGGCAGGGCGTGCCGCCCGCGCGGCGCAAGGTCATCACCTCGCACGACGCCTTTGGCTACTACGCGCGCGCCTACGGCGTGCAGTTTCTCGCGCCGCAGGGCGTCAGCACCGACAGCGAGCCTTCCGCGCAGGACGTGGCCCGCCTCATCCGCCAGATCAGGGCCGAAAAAATCCGCGCCTTGTTCGTCGAGCAGCTGGCCAGCCCGCGCCTGCTGGAGCAGATTGCGCGCGAAACCGGCATCCGCCCCGCTGGCGCGCTGTATTCGGACGCCCTCTCGCCCGCAAACGGCCCCGCCGCCACCTACGTGGACATGATGCGTCACAACACCGCCGCGCTGACGCAGGCCGCCAAGGGCGAATGAAGAACGAATGAGGGCCGCGCTCCGTTTTTCCGCCGCTTTTTTGCCGTCTTTTCCACGGGCCGCCGCGCAGGGGGCGCGTGATATAACCCGCCGCATTTTTTCCCACGCAAACAGGCGGTTCCCTTGACACAACGACAGGCGCGCCCCGCGCACGCAGCTTCATGAAGCGGGGCTTTTACACCATCATGGCGGCGCAGTTTTGCAGCTCGCTGGCCGATAACGCGCTGTTTGTCGCGGCGGTGGAGCTGCTCAAGGCCGATGGCGCGCCCGGATGGCAGGGCGCGGCGCTGGTGCCGATGTTTGCGCTGTTTTACGTGGCGCTGGCGCCGTGGGTGGGCGCGTTCGCTGATTCGCAGCCCAAAGGGCGCGTCATGTTCATCAGCAACGCCATCAAGATTGCGGGCTGCCTGATGATGCTGTTTGGCAGCCACCCGCTGCTGTCTTACGCCGTGGTGGGGCTGGGCGCGGCGGCCTACTCGCCCGCCAAGTACGGCATCCTGACCGAGCTGCTGCCGCCTTCGCAGCTGGTGCGGGCCAACGGCTGGATCGAGGGGCTGACCATCTGCTCCATCATCCTGGGCGTGCTGCTGGGCGGGCAGCTGGTGGGGCCGGCGGTTTCGCAGTGGCTGCTGCAAATGCCCACCGCGCAAACGCTGGGCCTGGGCAGCGCGCCGCACGCCGCCATTGCCGCGCTGACGCTGGTGTACGTGCTGGCGGCCTGGTTCAACCTGCACATTCCGAAAACAGGCGTGCAGATGCACCCCATGCCGCGCAACGCGCTGGCGCTGCTGCCCGATTTCTGGCGCTGCAACGCGCTGCTGTGGCGCGACAGGCTGGGGCAGGTGTCGCTGGCGTCCACCACGCTGTTTTGGGGCGTGTCGGGCAACATGCGCTACATCGTGCTGGCCTGGGCGGGCGCGGCGCTGGCCTACGGCACCACGCAGGCGGCCAGCCTGGTGGGCGTGGTGGCGCTGGGCACGGCGGCCGGGGCGGTGCTCGCTTCCGTGCGCGTGCGGCTGGACAAGGCGCCGGGCGTGATTCCCCTGGGCATCGTCATGGGGCTGCTGGTGGGGGCGATGGTGTTCGTGCGCCACCTGTGGGTGGCCGTGCCGTTTCTGATCGCGCTGGGCGCGCTGGGCGGCTACATCGTGGTGCCCATGAATGCGCTGCTCCAGCATCGCGGCCACAACCTGATGGGCGCGGGCCGCTCCATCGCCGTGCAGAACTTCAACGAGCAGGCGTGCATCCTCGGCCTGGGCGGGCTATACAGCCTGGCGATGGGGGCGGACATGTCCGTCTTTTTGGCGCTGGGGCTGTTTGGCGGCCTGGTGGCGGCGGTCATGCTGGGCATCTGGCTCTGGCATGCGCGCAACCTGCGCTGCCACGGCAGCGAAGTGCAGCGCCTGCTGCAAGCGGCCCGCAGCGACCGCCACAGCAGCCACGGGGGCCAGGGGCAATGAAGTCCGCCCCGGCGCCAGTGGCGCGGTCCGCCAATGCCGCGCTGCCCGCGCTGGTGCTGCTGTTCAACGCCTTCATCTGGGGCACTTCCTGGCTGCCCTTTCGCGCCTTGCGCGAGCACGGCGCGCACCCCTTGTGGAGCACCGTGTTCGTGTATGTGTGCGGCGTGGCGCTGTTTCTGGTGTGGCGGCCGCGCGTGCTGGGCGAGCTGGCACGCCATCCCAAGCTGGCCGCGCTGGCCCTTGCGGCGGGGCTGACCAACATTTGCTTCAACTGGGCCGTCACCGTGGGCGACGTGATGCGCGTGGTGCTGCTTTTTTATCTGATGCCCGCCTGGTCCATCCTGCTGGCCTGGGCGCTGCTGGGCGAGCGCCCCACGGCGGGCGCGCTGCTGCGCCTGGCGCTGGCGCTGGCGGGCGTGACGCTGGTGCTCAAAAAACCCGGCATGGCCTGGCCCTGGCCCGAAAGCCAGGCGGACTGGCTGGCCATCGCCGGGGGCTTTTCCTTTGCCTTGACAGGCGTGCTGCTGCGCCGCTGGCGCGGCACGCCCGCCACGGCGCGCACCTTCGCCATGTTTCTGGGCAGCGCCATCGTCTCCGCTGGCGTGGCGCTGGCCGCGCAAGCCGCCCATCTGGCCGCGCCGCCTGCCCTGGCCAACTGGGCCGGCTGGCTGCCCTGGGCGCTGGGCCTGACGGCGGCGCTGCTCACGGGCAACCTGGCCCTGCAATACGGTACGGCGCACCTGCCCGCGCAAACGGCCTCGCTCATCATGCTGGCTGAAGTGGTGTTCGCCAGCGTCTCGTCCGTGGCGCTGGGCGCCGCTGCCCTTGCCACGGGCACGCTGGCAGGCGGCGCCATGATTCTTTCCGCCGCCTTGCTGGCCGTGCTGATGCGGCGCTGAAGCGCCTTCCGCCCACTATTAAAACCATAGCTGCAAGTCCAGTCTGCACGGGCGCAAACGGCCCATTTGATGCTGAATCCAGGCGCGGGTCTCACGGGCAGGCGGGGCTTGCCGCGCAGACGACAATCAGGCCCGTTTTCCCGCAGGGGCCTTCCGCGTTGAAACCCCTTTTCCCAACTCCATGTAGAAAGCCATGCAATTCAAGGACTACTACCAGATCCTGGGCGTGGACAAAAGCGCCAGCCAGGACGACATCAAAAAAGCCTACCGCCGCCTGGCCCGCAAATACCACCCCGACGTGAGCAAAGAGCCAGATGCCGCCGCCCGCATGGCCGAGGTGAACGAGGCCAATACCGTGCTGGGCGATGCCGAAAAACGCAAGATTTATGACAGCGTGGGCGCACAAGCCTGGGCCGCAGGCGCGCGCTCCGGCGACGACGTGCGCCCGCCGCCCGGCTGGAACGCGGGCTTTGGTTCAGGTTTTGGCGCGGAAGGCGGTGCGGGCGGCTTTCACCACTTCACGGGCGATTTTTCAGGCTACAGCGGCGAAGACGCAGGCCAGTTCAGCGACTTTTTCGAGCAGATGTTCGGCCAGGCGCGCCAGGCGCGGGCCGCCCGCGCATCCGGCCCGCAAAAAGGGCGCGACGAACACGCCCGCATCGAGCTGGACCTGGCCGACGCCTACCACGGCGCCGAACGCCACATCACCCTGCGCAGCAGCCGCGTGAACGAAAAAGGCGAACTTCAGTCCGCTGACCGCACGCTGCGCGTGAAAATTCCGCAAGGCGTGAAAGAAGGCCAGCTCATCCGCCTGGCCGGGCAAGGCCATCCGGGCCTGGGCGGCGGCGAAGCGGGCGACCTGTTTCTGGAAGTGCGCCTGCGCCCCGATGAACGCTGGCAGGTGCAAGGCCGCGACGTCACGCTGAAAGTGCGCGTGGCCCCGTGGGAAGCGGCGCTGGGCGGCAGCATCGAAATCACCACGCCTGACGGCAAGGCCATCGCCGTCACCGTGCCCGAAGGCAGCGGCCACGGGCGCAAACTGCGCCTCAAAGGCCGGGGCATCCCGTCAGCCACTGCGCCGGGCGATCTGTATCTGGAGCTGCAAGTGGCGGTGCCCAGCGCCGTGACCGAGCCGCAAAAAGCCGCCTGGGCTGCCTTGCGCGACGCCTACCCTGACTTCAATCCGCGCCGAGCCTGAAGGAGAGAACACGCATGCAAACCCTTTTTGACGACACCCTTGCCAGCGCCGCCCAGCTGCTGGCCGATGACGCGCTCGACCCGCAAACCCTGGCCGGCGGCTGCCACATGACGCTCGAATGGGTCAGCGCCCGCGTGCAGGCCGGCGTGCTGGAGCCGGTGAGCGGCGACAGCGCCGCCACCTGGCGCTTTGCCAGCGCCGCCCTCACCCGCGCGCGCCGCATCGCCCACCTGGAGCGCGCCTTTGACGCCGACCCCCAGCTGGCCGCCCTCACCGCTGACCTGATGGAAGAAGTGGCCCGCCTGCGCCGCCTGCTGCCGCAGGCCGGATAAAGCGGCCGCCCCGCCTTGGGCCTCAACCCTTTTCCCAAGCCGCAGCCAGCGTGGGCTGAAAGGCGGGGCGGAGCTTTCAACTCAAAAACAGAAGCAAATTCAGAGAGACAAAAATACCGCATGGCGCAGTCTCCATCGCGACCTAACGCTATGGATTCGGGAGCAAATACGGTGCTGGCCTTCCGGCCATTTCCGTGCCCCCTTTTTCACTGCCGCCTGCTGCTCTTCTTCACCCGCGCGCGGCTCACTTGCCAGCCTGCTGGGCGCGGGCGGCAATTTCGTGGAAGCGCTTTTGCGCGGCGGCGGGCACTTCGGGCGGAATCTGCATTTGCTGCGGGCCGGGGCCGTCGCCCACGCGGATGAGCATGACCATGCCCATGGTGTAGTGCGGCATGCAGCGCACGCCGTAGAGGCCCGGCTGCTCGAAGGCCACCTCGATTTCCTCGTTGATCTTGCCCGTGAAGGACGGCGCGCCTTCGGGAGCCATGCCGGGAATGGAGGCGGCGTTGTGACCGTTGTGAACGGCGAGAAATTTCACCTTGTCGCCAGGGGCGATGTGCAGATAGTCCGGCTCGAAGGGCATGGGGCCGGTGGCGTTGCGGTTGAGCATCTTCACTTCCCAGGTTTTGGCCCAGGCGGGCGCGGGCGCATGCGCGGCGCAGGCCAGCGCGAGGGCCGCGAAAGCGTTGAAAAGCCAGCGCGAACGGCGATGGAAATGGCGGCGGGAATGACTGTGGATGAGGCCACGGGCGGACTGCGCCGCAGAGGCCGGGGGTAGAGCGTGGAACATGCGCTGATCTCCTGGCCGCCCGCTTCTCCCGCGAGCGGCGTGGGTTGCCAAAAGGCAGCGCAGGCGGGAGCAAAAGCGCGGTCAGGGCCGGGCAGCGCGAAAGTCATGCGAGACGGCGGCGCGGCAAACGGCGCGCGCCTTGCGGCATGGCAGGTGCATGGGCCTTGGCCGGCCAGCCGCACGCCCGCAGCCGCCGACGGAAAGGCTTGAGGGCAGGCCGGTATCCGGGCTTGCGGACCGCCGCAGGCGGCACGCGGCTTCTGGCGAAAGCGCGCCTGGCTTGCTGCGAGGCCCCGGCCTTCCCGCGTCAGCCCTGAATGGCTCAGGGCAAGAAGCGCAGTGGCTGCCGCGCGCGAGGGGCGCGCTGGCTGTCGGGGTTTGGTTTCCGCTGACCGTTGCGGGGGCAGCGCAGGCTTTGCGGCCCGGGCGCATGCCGTTGCGGCATGGCCTGAAGACGCGCACCTGCTTCCCGTTTAACCCTTTGACCGCAAGAAAGCAGCCTTGGGGCACCTGTCAAGCTGGCCGCCGCCCTTTTCGCATGCGATGGCGCATGGGAGCAAGGCGGCGGCCGGGGGCGATTGTGGTGCAGCGCGGCCCGCCGCCAGGCGGCGCCAGCGCCTGCGCGGCGGCATTCACATCAAAAGGAGGAGCAAATTGAAGGGACGAAAAAACAGCGTCTGCGCTCTTTCTACTAGGACATCATGCTATGGATTCAGAAGCGAATTGGCGCCTCTCTTTTCGCTGCCTGTTGCGCTGGCTGCCGTGGCGGGTGGCGCGGCAGGCGTAAAAAAGCCTGCCGGGAGAGGGCAGGCTTTGGTGGCGGGGGCGGCTCAGCGGTTGGGCCGGTCGGCCGGGGTGGCGGGGCGGGGCACTTGTTCGATGAATTTGCGGGCGATGGCGTCGCGGCGCATGAAGACTGCGTCTTTCTTGGACTGCGCGTAGCGGATGAATTCGGCCAGGCCGTTGGCGCGGGCAGGGTTGCCGGTGATGCGCGGGTGCAGTCCGATGGACATCATGCGGCCGCAGTCGTCGCCGTCGTCGAGCAGCTGGTCAAGCGTGCGCGAGGCCATTTCCACGAAGTCGGAGGCGGCGGCAAAGCCGGTGCCCATGATGTAGCGGCAGTCGTTGGTGACCAGCGAGTAGGGCACGATGAGGTGGGATTTGCCGTTGATGAAGGTCCAGTGCGGCAGGTCGTCGCCGTAGTAGTCGGAGTCGTAGAGAAAGCGCCCGTCTTCCACGAGCAGCTCGCGGGTGTTGACGGACATTTCCCGGCAGTACCAGCCGCTGGGCTGGCGGCCCAGGGTTTTCTGGAACGAGTCCATCGCCAGGTTGATGAGGGCTTTTTCTTCTTCGCGCGAGTATTCGTAGTGGTCAATCCAGCGGTAGCCGTGGCCGACGACTTCGTCGCCGCGTTCGTTGAGCTTGCGGGCGACTTCGGGGTTGCGCTCCAGCGCCACGGCGGCGGCAAAGAAGGTGGCGGGCACCTGGCAGCGGTCGAAGATGCGCAGCAGCCGCCACACGCCGGCGCGCGAGCCGTATTCGTACATGGATTCCTTGGCGAGGTCGCGCTGGTCGTCCACGTTGAAGGGCAGCTCGTACATGCCGTCATTCATGTGGTCGCCCATGGCGAAGGTTTTTTCGGAGCCTTCTTCGTAATTGACGACGATGTTGATGGCGACTTTGGCGCCCCCGTCCCAGCGGATACGGGGCGGGCGCTCGCCGTAGCCAATGATTTCGCGCTCGGGGCCGCTGACGCCGGGCAGGTCGTCGTTGCGGTACCAGTGGTTTTTGGCGATTTGTTCCGGGCTGGGCATGGCATGGGCCTTTCTCTGTGGGTGGAAACAGCCGGATTCTAGGAAGCGGAGAAACGCCACTCACATTGTGAATACCCACAAGTTACAAGAGTCCATTTCGGGCGCAAGATGCCGTGCTTTGCAACGCCATTTCGCAAGGAGTGAAAAAGTGTCTGATCTGCCCGCAGCCGGCGGCCGCCAGGAGCCGCAAGGCAATGAGGAGTTCATGCTGGAGCCGGTGCCGCGCGGCGCGCGCCGCTCTTGGTGGGCCATGTTCGCCATCTGGGTGGGCTTTGGCTATGTGCCCACGGGGCTGATCGTGGGCGGGCAGCTGGCGGGCCAGGGCGGCCAGCCGGGCATGCCGTTTGGCCAGGCGCTGCTGGCCATTGCCACGGGCGAGGGGCTGCTGCTGGCGCTGACTTTTCTGCTGGGTTACGCGGCCATGCGCACGGGGCTGAATCTTTCGCTGATTTCGCGCATTTCCTACGGGCGCAAGGGCATGGTGCTGCCCATGCTCATCATGGCCTGCCTGACGCTGGGCTGGTTCGCTTCCATCACCGGCATGGTGGGCGACATTTTCAAGGCGGCGCTGGGCGATGTGACGGGCGTGACGGTGGTCAATGGCCTGTCGCTTGAATACGTGCTGTTGTGCCTGCTGTGGGGCGCGGTGTTCACCTACTCGGCCTGGCGGGGCATTGCCGCGATCGAGAAGATTTCGTCGGCGGCCACGCCCTTCGTGCTGGTGGTGGCCGTGGTGGTAGCCGTGATGATGGTGGGCGAGGCTGGCGGCATGGGCGCGGTGCTGCGGCAGGCGGCCACGCGCTCGGGCATGACGCCCGGCACGGCCGTCACAGTGCTGATTGGCGCGTGGATTGCGGGCGTGATCATGGGCGTGGACATCTTCCGCTACGCGAAAAACGCCGCGCACGTGCTGGTGGGCGCGGCGGCCTGCTTCGTGCTCACCAATCCGCTGCTCAACGTGGTGGGCTACCTGGGGGCGGTGGCCACGGGCAATTCGGACTTCATCGCCTGGATGGTGCAAAAGGGCGTCATCCTCACCGTGCTGGGCGTGGCGCTGTGGGTGCTGGCGCTGTGGACGACCAATATGTCCGAGCTGTACTGCAACGCGCTGTATGTGGGGCCTAGCGCCGAATCGCTGGGCGCGCGCTGGCCGCGCGGGCGCATTGTCATCATCGTGGGCGCTCTTGGCTCCGTGCTGGGGGCGCTGGGCTTTTACAGCCATCTTTTCGGGCACTTCATCACCATTTTGGGCGCGGCCTTCGTGCCGCTGGCCGGCCCCATCCTGGCGGACTTTTACTTCGTGCGCCGCGCCGAATACGCCACGGCCAACCCCAACGACATGCCGCCCGTGCGCTGGCCCGCCATCCTCTCATTCAGCGCCGGAGCCGTGGCGGGCGTGGCGTTCCAGTACAAGCTGCCGCTGCCGTTTGACTTTCCGTCAGGGCTGGCGGCGCTCATCATCACGTTCGTGCTGCACCTGTCGCTTTCCAAAGCCATGGCCAGGCGGCCCGAACAGCGCCAGGTGGTTTCACCAGGCTTTGCCAGCCCGATGACCGAGCGAAGCTGATGCCCCAAAAAAAGGAGCGAATTCAGGAGCCTGAAAACTGGAGTTGCGCACATTCCACTAGGACATCATGCTATGAATCAAGGAGCGGAACCTTCCTTTCTGCTCCGCTCTCCCTCCCGGTTCGGCATGGCGCCAGCGGGCAGGTTGCGGCTTGCCGCTCATGCTTGAAAAAACCGGCATCGGCCTTGCCCCGCTGGCGGCGCAACGGAAAATGGCCCATCCGCCATTTTTCATTTGCGGATAACGCCTGCCAGCGGCATGGCAGAAGGCGAGTGGCATGCCGTTGAAACGGATTTTCAGACTGCGCGGCGGCCCATGATTCGCAGGCGAGCAGGCATTGCGCCTGGCGCGGCTGGAAATGGGTTTTCACTCATACGGGCCAGACGATGCGCGCCGTGAAAAGAAAGGAAAAATACGGCGCGGCGAATTCAAGCTTGCGCCGTCATTTTTGCTCCTTCTTTGATAGCTGCCAGCGCAGGAAGGTTGCGCGCCAGGGCTGTTTATGGGATGGAAGACCTGCTCTTCTTTTTGATGCCCTGCGCCTTGCCCAATGGCGTGCGGCCTGGCGGTTGAGCGCCATTTGAAAACCAGATAATTAAAATAAGATGCAACGCAATGATGGCCCGCCGGTTTCACACATCGATTTTTGGCAGGCAAATCATGCCGAAAATCGCCTTATCCATTGTGCAGACATGAAATCCGCCGAATGCAAAACGCATTATTCTTCCGGCCTGCAATCGCCCGCTTCATTTGCCTGCCGGAACCGGAAAATGCTGAAATTCTTGCCCGCTTTTTTTCTGCTGGCGGCCACGGCCGTTTTTGCCGCGCCGCCCGAGCCGCCGGTCAATAACGAAATCAGCCGCCTGGCCGACACCAGCGTGCTCACCAGCGAGCATGAGGGCTACGCTTTTCACCGTTTTGATTTGAATGACGAAGACGGCCGCCCGCACCGCGTGTTTGTGGCCGTTCCGAAGGCCGCGCCGCCTGAAGGCGGCTTTGCCGCGCTTTATGCGCTGGATGGCAATGCGCTGCTTGAATTTCTGCCCGCCGCCCGCCTGCGGCCGCCGCTGGAGCAGCTGCCGCTGCTGGTGCTGATCGGCTATCCGACCGAGCGGCGTTTTGACACCGCCGCCCGCGCCTGGGACTACACCCCGCCTGGTCCGCAAGGCCAGCCCCTTCCCGATCCGGTGGCAAAGGAGCGCGTCAATGGCGGCGCGGCGGCGTTTTTGCGCTTCATCGAGCGCCAGGTCAGGCCGCGCGTGGAGCAGCTGGCGCGCACCGATGCGCAACGGCAGACGCTGTGGGGGCATTCGTATGGCGGGCTGTTCGTGCTTTACACCCTGCTGAATCAGCCGCAGGCGTTCACGCGCTATATCGCCGCCGATCCTTCGCTGTGGTGGCAAAAGGGCCTGATGCTGCAATACGCGCAGCAGGCGCTGGAGCGGCTTGAGCGCTCCGCCTTCAGCGGCCGGTGGATGCTGATTCAGAAAAGCGGGCGCGCCGATGACAAGCGGCCCGCCAACGCGCAGCAGGCCGCCATGCTGGCGCGCCGCGAGGAAATGACCCGCGCCGTGCCGCCTGAAGCGGCGGCGCAGCTGGCCCAGCAGCTGGCCGGGCATGGCTTGCGCGCCGATTACGCCGCCTTTGCCGGTTTGACGCATGGCGGCTTGCTGGCCGAGTCGTTCATGCAGGCGCTGGGGCAGGCGGCGCAGCCGCTGGAGAAATAGGCGGCACGGGGGGCGACCAGAGTCAGCCTTCGGGCGGGGCCGCGTCCTGGGCATCCTGGGCGTCTTGTTCTTCGCTTTCGCCCCAGCGGTCCAGGTCTTTCATGGCCAGCCGCATCCAGGCCCAGGCCAGGTTCTGGCGCTCGCCGAAGGCGTCGTAGAGCGCGTCTTCGCTCATCACGCTGTATTCGCCTTCGGTGCACAAATCAACGGGCAGGCCCGCCGAAATGGCCTGGTTCAGGGGGCCGTATTCCTGCTCGTAAAAGTCTTCCAGCTGGCGCATGAGGCCGCTGGCCTGCCGCCATTGCCGCTGGGCGGCTTGCAGCGCGGGCAGCAGGCGCAGCCACTGGCGGTAGAGGGACTGGATTTCGTCGATGCGTCGCTGGGCTTGTTGAAGGTCAGGGGAGGGCATGTTTTCTTCCGGTTCTCAGGATGCCAGTCTGCTTGCCAGCGCGGCGGCCAGCTCGCGCGCGAAGGCGGGGCGCAGCTGGGGGTAGAGTGCGGGTTCGATGAGTTCGACTTCGTTGATGGAAAAGCCGCTTTCGCCGCTGCCGCCTTCGCTGATGAGGCCGTCCACGCGGGCGTAAAGCGGCGGCTCGGGCAGGCAGCGCAAGGCGGCTTCGGCGCAGGCCAGCCATTCCGGGCGGGGCGTGACGGACTCGATTTGCGCCCCATACGCGGAGTTGGCGCGCCACTCGCCGGGCGCGAGGCAGCGGCGCGCGGCGTGCGAGTAGCGCCCGGCCAAGTAGATGAGGCAGACCTCGCCGAAGCTGGCCTGCACGAAAGGTTGCAGCAGCGCGCCTTGCGGGTAGCTGGCCAGCGCAGGCGCTTCGCCTTCAGCCAGGCGGCGCACGCCGCGCCCGCTTTGGCCAATGAGCGGCTTGACGACCGGGCGCGGCCAGCCGCATTCGGCCACGCGCCGCGCCCAATCGGGCGCGTGCTGCGGCAGCAGCGCCAGGCTGGGGGTGACGGGCAGGCCGCGCGCGGCCAGCTCGCACAGGTAGCGCTTGTCCATGTTCCACAGTTGCAGCGCGGGCGGGTTGAACACGCGCGCGCCTGCGGCTTGCAAGGCGCGCAGCCAGTCGCGAAAAGCGTCCGGGGTTTCGCTGTAGTCCCATGCGGCCAGAGGCAGCACGGCGGCAGGAGAAGGCTGGGCGGCCAGGGCGGCGGGGCGGATGTCCTGCCAGGGCGCGAGCGTGGCGCGCAAGGCGGCGGCCAGCGCTTGCAGCCCGGCGTTGCCCTGCGGCCAGTCGCGGCAGGTGGCGATGTAGGCGTTCATGCGAAAACAGTGTGAAGACGAGGGGCCAGGAAGCGGCGGCGCGCATTGTCTCCGCCGCCGGGGCCGGCGGCAGATGAAAGTCATTCCTGATGGATGCCTACAATCGCGCCCGCTCTGGCGCTTGCCGGGGCTTTTTTTGTGTTTGCTGCCAGCGGATGCGCAGCCTGCTGTACGGCGGGCGTTCACTAGCGGCTTTTTGGAAGGAACTCCCCATGAAAACCTCTCGCCTCGTTGCCGCTGCCGCCTTGCTGGCCGCAGGTCTGGCCGCCAGCCAGGCCGCGCAGGCGGCCAGCCATCCCGTGAAGATTGACAACTGCGGCGTGACGCTGCAATTCGAGCAGGCGCCCAAGTCTGCCGTCACCATTGGCCAGGCGGGCACTGAAATGCTCTACGCGCTGGGCGTGGGCGACAAGGTCGTGGGCACGGCGCTGTGGTTCAACCCGGTGCAGCCGCAGTTCGAGAGCATCAACGCCAAGGTGCCGCGCCTGGCCGATGACATTCCGAGCTTTGAATCGGTCATCAACAAGCGCCCCGGCCTGGTGGTTTCGCAGTTCGAGTGGATGGTGGGCAAAAACGGCGTGGTCGGCACGCGCGAGCAGTTCAAGGAAATCAATATCCCCGTCTATGCCATGCCCACCGACTGCGAGGGCAAGGACAACGAAACCGGCGCCGACGGCACACGCAAGACGGCTTTCCATGTGGACACGCTCTACAAGAGCATCACGCAGCTGGCCGCCATTTTTGGCGTGCAGCCCAAGGGCGAGGCGCTGGTCAAGGAACTCAAGGAGCGTGAGGCCAAGGCCGTCGCCAAGGTGAAAAACGCGCACCTGAAAGACCTCTCGGCCGTGCTGTGGTTTTCCAGCGCCGATCTGGCGGTGGACCCCTACGTGGCGGGCCGCAAGGGCGTGGCCGGCTACATGCTGAACACGCTGGGGCTGCGCAACATCGTGCAGTCGGATGAAGAGTGGCCCACCGTGGGCTGGGAAACCATTGCCAAGGCCAATCCTTCGGTCATCGTCATCGCCCGCATGAACCGCCGCCGCTTTCCGGCTGACGACTACGAGAAAAAGCTCGAATTTCTCAAAACCGATCCGGTCGCCAAGGAAATGGACGCCGTCAAGAACGATCGCATCGTGATCGTGGACGCCGACGCGCTGCAAGGCTCCATCCGCATGGCCAGCGGCATGGATCAGATTGCCGACGCGGTGCTCAAGCTCAAGAAGTAACGCGCCGCATGAAGGCCCCGCCTGGCGGGGCTTTTTTCCGGTTTTCCGCGCTTGCCTGGCGCGGGGCCTGCGCAGCCGTTTTCCTGCGACCCTCTCCGTCTTTTCCTCTCATGACAACTCATTCAACCGCCCGGACGTGGCTGCGCATCGCCTTGCTGACGCTGGGCGCGGCGGCCGTGCTGGCCGTCACGCTGCTGCTGGGCACGGCCATTGGCGAAACGCGCATTCCGCTGGAGATGGTGCGGCAGGTGCTGGCCAACCAGCTTTTCGGCGCTGGCTACGCGGTCGATCCGATCGACCAGGGCATCGTGTGGAACTACCGCCTCACGCGCGCCATCGTCGCCATGTGCTGCGGCACGGGGCTGGCGCTGTCGGGCGTCATCCTGCAATCGCTGCTGCGCAACGCGCTGGCCGATCCGTATTTGCTGGGCATTTCGGCGGGCGCTTCCACCGGCGCGGTGCTGGTGACCGTGGCGGGGCTGGGCGCGGGCGCCATTTCCATGACGGCAGGCGCCTTTGGCGGCGCAGTGCTGGCCTTCACGCTGGTGGCGCTGCTGGCGCACGCCGCCGGCGGCGGCGGGCTGCACAACAGCGGGCAAATCGTGCTGGCGGGCATCGCCGGATCGCAGCTTTTCAACGCGCTCACCTCGCTCATCATCACCAAATCGGGCAGCGCCGAGCAGGCGCGCGGCATCATGTTCTGGCTGCTGGGCAGCCTCTCGGGCGCGCGCTGGCCCAGCGTGTGGCTCACGCTCACGGTGGCCGTGGCAGGCGTGCTGGCGTGCCTGTGGTTTGCGCGCGCACTGGACGCCTTCATCTTCGGCACCGAATCGGCCGCCGCGCTGGGCGTGCCCGTGCGGCGCGTGCAAATCGTGCTGCTGCTCACGGCGGCGCTGGTCACGGCCGTCATGGTGTCAGTGGCCGGAGCCATCGGCTTTGTGGGGCTGGTCATACCGCACGTGGCGCGGCTGCTGGTGGGCGTGCGCCACAGCCGCCTGCTGCCAGCCAGCGCGTTGCTGGGCGCGGTGTTTCTGGTGGCGGCGGATGTGGTCTCGCGCATCCTCATAGCCGGGCAAGTGCTGCCCATTGGCGTCATCACCTCGCTGGTGGGCGCGCCCATATTCGCGCTGATGCTGCTGCGCCAGCGCCAGGGAGGCCGCTCATGAGCACGCAAACCCATCCGCAAACCCATCCGCAAACCAGCTTGCAGGCCAGTTCGCCAACCGGCACGGCCCTGCCCGCCCTGCAAGGGCGCGATCTGGTCTGGGGCGCCATGCGCGGCGGCGCGCCCATCGTGCGCGGCGTCTCGCTCACCGTGCGCGCGGGCGCGACGGTGGGGCTGATCGGCCCCAATGGATCGGGCAAATCCAGCCTCATGCGCCTGCTGGCAGGCGTGACGCAGCCGCAATCGGGCGAAGTGCTGCTGGGCGGCCAGCCCATGCAGCGCCTCACGCGCCGCCAGATTGCGCACCAGCTCGCCCTGGTCTCGCAAATGGCCGACACGCAAGACGCCATCACCGTGCAAGACGCTGTGGAGCTGGGCCGCACGCCCTGGCTGTCGGCGCTGCAAACCTGGTCGGCGCGCGACGATGCCATCGTCGAACAAGCCCTGGCCGACGTAGGCATGGCCGAAAAAAAGGGCCGCGTGTGGAACACCCTCTCCGGCGGCGAGCGCCAGCGCGTGCACATCGCCCGCGCCCTGGCCCAGCAAACCAGCGTGCTGCTGCTCGACGAACCGGGCAATCACCTGGACATCCACCACCAGCTCGCGCTCGGCCAGCTCATTCACCGCCTGCCCGGCACCAAAGTCATGGCCATTCACGACCTCAACCAGGCCCGCCACTGCGACTGGCTGGCCGTGATGCAGCAAGGCCGCCTGGTCTGCGAAGGCGCGCCCGACGACGTGCTGCAAGCCGATTTGCTGGAGCAAGTGTTTGAAGTGCGCCTGCGTGTGCTGACCGACCCCGAAGACGGCGCGCGCGTGCTGCGCTTTTTGCCGCTGTAGGTTCTGATTCACACTTTCCGCACCTGCGGGCAGACTGTGAACGGCCTCTCAAAGGGGGCGGTCGGCGTCCGGGTTGGGCGCGCGGCGCTGGGGAGCCAGCAGCAGCCAGGTGAGCACGGGCCACAGGGCGGCTTCAAGCAGCGGGGCCAGCAGGGTGAGCCAGCCGGGGGCGACGCCGCCGGCGATCAGCCGCACGAGGGTGATGAGCGCGTAGGAGAGGGCGAACAGCGGCAGCAGTTGCAGCGCCTGGGCCAACACGGGCAGCCACAGAATGCGGCGCTGCAAGGCGATGGCGGCAAAACTCAGCGCCGAATACGCCAGCGCATGCTGGCCGAGCAAGGCGGCCTGGTGCACGTCCAGGCACAGGCCGAAGACGAAGGCGGCAGCCAGGCCCACGTGGCGCGGCTGGTGCACGTTCCAGAACACGAGAACGACGGCCAGCACGTCGGGCATCCACACCAGCCGCCCCAGCGGCAGCAGATTGACGAGAAAGGCCAGCCCCAGCGTGATCCAGATGAAGGCGGGCGAGACGGGCAGCAGCAGCGGCTGGCCTGTGCGCATGATCATGAAGTTCTCCCGGCTGGCGCGCCGCTGGCATCTGGGGCGGGCTGCTCAAAGCGCACGGGCTGCAAGACCATGACGTGGGTGACGCCGTGCAGGGCCGCCACGGGCGCGCATTGCACGCGCATGAAGGTGGCTTCGCCCTGGCGGTCAACGGCCAGCACGCGGGCCACGGGCAGGCCGGGCGGGTAGATGCCGTCGATGCCGCTGGTGGTGAGCAAATCGCCCTCGCGCATGTCTTCGGTGGCGAAGGTGTAGCGCAGCTCCATCAGGCCGCTGCGCGGGGCGGGGTCGCCATAGGCCACGCTGCGCACGCCGGAGCGGGTGTTGATGACGGGGATGGCCTGGTCGCGGTCGATGAGCAGGGTGATTTCGCTCACGAAGGGATAGACGCGCGTGACCTGGCCGAGCACGCCCGATTCGTCCATGACGGGCGAGCCGGGCTGAATGCCCTGGGCGCTGCCTTTGTCGATGATGACGCGGCGGGTGTAGGGGTCGGTTGCGTCATAGAGCACTTGCGCGGCGGTGGCGGGCGTGCTGGTGCGCTCGCGCAGGGCCAGCAGCTGGCGCAGGCGTTCGTTTTCCAGCAGGAGCTGCTCGACTTGCCCGGCGCGGCGTGATTGTTCGGCCAGGCGGGCGCGGGCGGCTTCTTCGGTTTTCTGCGCGGTTTTCAGCTCGGTCAGGTAGCCGTAGCCATTGCGCGCCCATTGCACGGGCTGCAAGGCCAGCCATTGCGCGGGGTAGAGCACGGCGGCAATGGCGGCGCGCAGCGGCTGCATGAGGTCGAACCGGGCATCGGCCACCATCAGCGCCAGCGCCAGCGCCACGCAGATGAGAAGCCGGGAGACAACCGACGGGCCGCGCCGGAAGAACGGCGGAGGCGAGTGGTCGTAAGGTTCAAACGGCATGGACGAAGCAGGCTGGCGGCAGCGGCTGGCGGCAGTGGGCGGCTGGAGCGGGCGGGCTGTTCTGCATCAGAAAAAAGGAGCAGATTCAGAGGGGCGAAAAACCGTGGCGTCCTAGTGTAATTTGGAGATACTGCTACGGATTCGAGAGCGAAGCTGCGGCCTTTCATTGAGGCGCTCACGGGCCAGTCAGCCCGCGCGAAAAGCATTATCTCCGTGCAAGCGCGGGCCTTTTGAAAGGCGCGCCCGCCGCCTGGCTGGCCTGAAACAGGCGCTCACTCGTTGGCGAAGATGCCGCCTTGCTTGTCCATGTTTTCCAGCGCCATGCCGCAGCCGCGCACCACGCAGGTCAGGGGGTCTTCGGCCACCAGCACGGGCAGGCCGGTTTCCTCGGCCAGCAGGCGGTCCAGATCGCGCAGCAGCGCGCCGCCGCCAGTGAGCATCATGCCGCGCTCGGCAATGTCGGCGCCCAGCTCGGGCGGGGTTTCTTCCAGCGCGCGCTTGACTTCGGAGACGATGCTGTTGATCGGCTCGGACAGCGCCTCCAGCACTTCATTGCTGCTGATGGTGAAGCTGCGCGGCACGCCTTCGGAGAGGTTGCGGCCCTTGACTTCCATCTCCCGCAGCTCGCTGCCGGGAAAGGCGCTGCCAATCTCCTTCTTGATGAGTTCGGCGGTGGGGTCGCCAATGAGCATGCCGTAGTTGCGGCGGATGTAATTGACGATGGATTCGTCAAAACGGTCGCCGCCCACGCGGGCGCTGCCTTTGTAGACCATGCCGCCCAGGGAAATGACGCCCACCTCGGTGGTGCCGCCGCCGATGTCCACCACCATGGAGCCGCTGGCTTCGCTCACGGGCAGACCCGCGCCAATGGCGGCGGCCATCGGCTCTTCAATCAGGTAAACCTCCGAGGCGCCCGCGCCCAGCGCCGATTCACGGATGGCGCGGCGCTCCACCTGCGTGGAGCCGCAGGGCACGCAGATGATGATGCGCGGATTGCTGAACCAGCCGCGCGCGTGCACCATCTTGATGAACTGCTTGAGCATTTGCTCGGTGACGGTGAAGTCGGCGATGACGCCGTCTTTCATGGGGCGGATGGCTTCGATGTTGCCGGGCACCTTGCCCAGCATGGCCTTGGCTTCGTGGCCCACGGCCTGAATGGTCTTCTTGCCCTGCGGGCCGCTTTCGTGGCGGATGGCGACCACGGAAGGCTCATCGAGCACGATGCCTTTGCCGCGCACCACGATGAGGGTGTTGGCCGTGCCCAAGTCAATGGCCAGGTCGGTGGAGAGATACCGGCGGAACAAACCGAACATGCAAATGCTTTCCTTGGCGCGGCCACGCCTGGCCGGCAGGCGCGGCCGCAGAAAATTCTGGTGAAAAGGGGGGAGATGGGTGCAAAAAAGCGCCTTTTCAGGCGCGTTGCGGGTAGCGGCAGATAATACTTCATCCCCTAGGCAGCAACTGGGCGCAGACAACGCTTGGCGGGCCATTTCACACACATTTACACGCGGTATTTTTCCCTTCCATGTCACTTGATTTGCAGGATATTGAGCGCATCGCCCATTTGGCGCGTTTGCAAGTGCAGCCAGACGAAGCCGAGCGCCTGATGGGTCAGCTCAACGGCTTTTTCGGCATTGTCGAAGCCATGCGCGCCGTGGACGCCACGGGCGTGGAACCCTTGGCCCACCCGCTGGCCGCCGTGCAGGACGTGCAGCTTCGCTTGCGCCCTGATGAAGTCCAGCCCTGCGGCAGCCGCGAGGAAAACCAGCGCAGCGCCCCCGCCGTGGAAGACGGCCTGTTTCTCGTGCCCAAGGTGATCGAATGAGCCAGCCCGATCTGCACCAGCGCACCGTGGCCGGCCTGGCCGCCGGCCTGCGCCAGAAAGAGTTTTCCGCCGAAGAAGCCGCCCGCCACTTTCTGGCCCGCATGCGCCAGCATGAGGCGCTGGGCGCGTTCCTCAGCGTGGACGAAGAAGCCACGCTGGCCCAGGCCCGCGCGGCCGATGCCCTGCTGGCCCGTGGCCAGGCTCCCGCGCTGGCGGGCGTGCCCATCGCGCACAAAGACATCTTCGTCACCCGCGACTGGCCCACCACCGCCGCCTCGAAAATGCTCGAAGGCTACCGCTCGCCCTTTGATGCCACCGTGGTCAGCCGCCTGAAAGACGCTGGCGCCGTGTGCCTGGGCAAGCTCAACTGCGACGAATTCGCCATGGGCTCCGCCAACCGCAACAGCGCCTACCAGCCCGCGCTCAACCCGTGGAACGCGCAGCGCGTGCCGGGCGGCTCTTCCGGCGGCAGCGCCGCCGCCGTGGCGGCGGGCCTGGCCCCGGCGGCTACTGGCACCGACACGGGCGGCTCCATCCGCCAGCCCGCCAGCTTTTGCGGCATCACCGGCATCAAGCCCACCTATGGCCGCGCCAGCCGCTACGGGATGATCGCCTTTGCCTCCAGCCTTGACCAGGCCGGCCCCATGGCCCGCACCGCCGAAGACTGCGCCCTGCTGCTCACCCACATGTGCGGCCCCGACGTGGAGCACGACTCCACCTCGCTGGACATGCCCGCCGAAGACTTCACCCAATCGCTGGGCGCGCCGCTCAAGGGCCTGCGCATCGGCATTCCGAAAGAGTTTTTCGGCGACGGCCTGGACGATGGCGTGCGCCAGGCGCTCAACGCCGCGCTCAAGGAATTCGAGCGGCAAGGCGCCGCCCTCGTGCCCGTCTCGCTGCCGCGCACCGAGCTGGCCATTCCCGTCTACTACATCATTGCCCCGGCCGAAGCCAGCAGCAACCTCAGCCGCTATGACGGCGTGAAATTCGGCCACCGCGCCAAAGACTATGCCGACCTGGAAGACATGTACAAGCGCACCCGCGCCGAAGGCTTCGGCCCTGAAGTCAAGCGCCGCATCATGATCGGCGCCTACGTGCTCTCGCACGGCTACTACGACGCCTATTACCTGCAAGCCCAGAAAATCCGCCGCCTGATTGCCGACGACTTCCAGCAGGCCTTCAAGCAGTGCGACCTCATCGCCGGCCCCGTGGCCCCCACCACGGCCTGGGCGGCGGGCGCGCACCAAGACCCGCTGGCCGACTACCTGGCCGACATCTACACCCTCCCCGCCAGCCTCGCCGGCCTGCCCGGCATGAGCCTGCCCGCAGGCTTTGACGAAAACCGCCTGCCCGTCGGCCTGCAACTCATCGGCAACTATTTGCAGGAAAGCCGCCTGCTGGCCGCCGCGCACCAGTTCCAGCTGGCAACCGATTGGCACACGCAACGCCCGGACGGTTTTTGAGGGGAATGACCAAAATGACGCAAACCACCCAACTCATCCAGGGCTACGAAGTTGTCATCGGCTTTGAAACGCACGCCCAGCTGCAAACCAAAAGCAAGATATTCAGCCGCGCATCCACGGCTTTTGGCGCCGCGCCCAACACGCAAGCCAGCGTGGTGGACATGGCCCTGCCCGGCACGCTGCCGGTCATGAACCGCGAAGCGGTGGCCTGCGCCATCAAACTGGGGCTGGCGCTGGGTTCGCATATTGCGCCGCGCAGCGTTTTTGCCCGCAAGAATTATTTCTACCCCGATTTGCCCAAGGGCTATCAAATCAGCCAATTTGAAATTCCGGTGGTGCAAGGCGGCGAAGTTTCCTTTTTTCTGGATGGCGACAAAAAAAACGTGCGCAAAACCGTGCGCCTGGTGCGCGCGCATTTGGAAGAAGACGCCGGCAAATCGCTGCATGACGCCTTTCAGGGCATGAGCGGCATTGACCTGAACCGCGCAGGCACGCCGCTGCTGGAAATCGTCACGGAACCCGATATCCGCAGCACCGAAGAAGCCGTGGCCTACGCCAAAGAGCTGCACAAAATCGTCACCTGGATCGGCATTTGCGACGGCAACATGCAAGAAGGCAGCTTCCGCTGCGACGCCAACGTGAGCGTGCGCAAACCCGGCCAGCCCCTGGGCACGCGGCGCGAAATCAAAAACCTCAACAGCTTCCGCTTCATGCAGCAAGCGATTGATTTTGAAATCCGCTGGCAAATCGAGCAACTGGAAGACGGCCACGCCATCCAGCAAGCCACCGTGCTGTTTGACCCCGACACGGGCGAAACCCGTGCCATGCGCACCAAGGAAGACAGCGCCGATTACCGCTATTTTCCCGACCCCGATTTGCCGCCTTTATGTATTTCTGCGGAATGGATAGAGCAAACCCGCGCGCAAATGCCCGAATTGCCGCGCAAAATGGCCGAGCGATTCGTGGCCGATTACGGCTTGCCCGAATATGACGCCGCCACGCTGACGCAATCGCCCCAAATGGCGGCCTATTTCGAGCAAGCCGCGCAAAAAAGCGGGCAGCCCAAACTTGCCAGCAACTGGGTCATGGGCGAAATCTCCAAACGCCTGAATGCCGAAGAAATCGGCATCGAATCGGCCCAGGTCACAGCGCAGCAACTGGCGCAAATCATCCAGCGCATTCAGGACGGCACGATCAGCCACAACGCCGCCAGACAAGTGTTCGACGCCCTCTGGCGCGGCGAAGCCAGCGACGCAGACGCCGTCATTGAAGCCAAGGGCCTCAAGCAAATGAACGACACCGGCGCGCTGGAAAAAATCATCGACGAAGTGATTGCCGCCAACCCCGCCAACGTGGAGCAATACCGCGCCGGCAAAGACAAAGCTTTCAACGCCCTGGTCGGCCAGGTCATGAAAGCCAGCAAGGGCAAAGCCAACCCGCAGCAAGTCAATGAATTACTGCGCGCCAAGCTGGCCTGATGCAAAGCTGGCTGGCCAAGCGCGCCGCCAAGCGCGCCCGGCGCATGAGCGCGCCGCTGGCTTGAGCTTGAGACAGCTCCTCATCGCACCCAAAAGCAGGAGCAAATTCAAGGGGGTAAAAATGCCGTCCCGCGCAGGTTCCACTAGGACCTCTTGCTATGAATAGCGGAGCTAATTTGTCTCCTGTCCGCAAACCGCAGGCCGCCGCGCCGCGTTTGTATGTGCCACAAGCCCTGCCTGAAGGCGGCGAGCTGGATCTGCCGCACGGCGCGGCGCGCCACGCCCAGGTTCTGCGCTTGCAGCCGGGCGACGCGCTGACCCTGTTCAATGGCGAAGGCGGCGAATGCCGCGCCACCATCATCCGCATGGGCCGCAGCAGCGTGCAGGCGCGCATAGGCGCTCATGCCGCCATTGAGCGCGAAGCGGCCCGCCGCGTGCATCTGCTGGCGGGCCTCATGGCCAGCGAGCGCATGGACTGGCTGGTGGAAAAAGCCACCGAACTGGGCGCTGCCAGCCTCACCCCCCTGCTCACCCAGCACTGCGCCCTGCGCCTGAGCGGCCCGCATGCCGCCAAAAAGCACGCGCACTGGCAAGCCGTGGCCGTGGCCGCCTGCGAGCAAAGCGGCCGCAACCGCCTGCCCCTCATTCATCCGCCCCGCCCCCTGGCGGAGGGCCTTGCAGGCCAGGCCGGAGCCGGGGATGGCGCGCGTTTTGTCCTCTCCCTGAAGCCCGGCGCCGCTTCTTTGCGCGCTGCGTGCGCCGGCCTGCCCGCCGCGCAAACCGTCACCCTTCTTTCCGGCCCCGAAGGCGGCCTGAGCGCCGCAGAAGAAGCTCAGGCGCTGGCGGCAGGCTTCACCCCTGTCAGCCTCGGCGCGCGCGTGCTGCGCGCCGAAACCGCGCCCGTGGCCGCGCTGGCGCTGCTGGCGTGAAAGTCTGGAATCTGTTCAGAGGCATCTGCCGGCCGTTTCCCGTGCGTCTTCATGCCGCTCGGCAAGCGGGCGGCCTGTGGACATCGGACGCGGCGGCTGGTTTTGCGCGCCTGAACTTGCGCGCTTCATTCGCTGAAGTCACTGGAGCTTTCGTCCGCGTCAGGCCAAGCGTTCAGCACGCGGCGCACCACGTCGGCGGCGAAGCCACGGGCTGCCAGAAAGCGGGCTTGCCTGGCGCGGGCGGCGGCATCGGCGGCAGGGGCGCCAAACTTTTTCTGCCAGACGGCGCGGGCGCGCTCCAGCTCGGTGGCGCGCAACTGCCCGGCAGCTTCGGCCAGCGCTTCGGCGCTCAGGCCCTTGGCGCGCATTTCCTGTAGCACGCGGGCCGCGCCCAGGCGCGGGGCGCGGCGGCGCATGACGGATTCGGCCACGCGCTCTTCGCTGATGAGGCCCTGGGCCGCCAGTTCATTCAGCATCCGGGCCAGTTCGCCCGCTTGCTCCTCATGGCAAGACAGCTTGCGCTCCAGTTCGGCGCGGGAGTGTTCCCGTTGCGACAGCAGGCGCAGGGCGCGCGCTTTGAGGGAGATGGGCATGGATGAAAACGCGGGGCGAAGGCAGGGCGGCCAGCCGGTCTGCCAGAGCCGCCAGAGGGCTGGCTGGAGCAGGGCGGCACATACAATACGCGATTTCGCGCAGGGCCGGCATGGCTGCTGCTCTCGCCTCTGCTTATTCACCCATCATTTTCTGGAGCCTGGCTCATGTTCATCTCAAGCGCCTTCGCGCAAACCGCCCCGGCCGCCGAAGCGGGCGCCAATGCGGCGGCGGCATCGCCTTTTTCGGGCCTGCTGCTGCCGGTGGTGATGCTGGTGGTGCTGTACTTCATCATGATCCGCCCGCAGATGAAAAAGCAAAAAGAAGTGCGCGCCATGCTGGACGCGCTGGCCAAAGGCGATGAGGTGGCCACGGCTGGCGGGCTGCTGGGGCGCATTGTTCAGCTGGGCGACAGCCACCTGACGTTGGAGGTGGCCGATGGCGTGCAGGTGCAGGTGCAGCGCCACGCCGTGGTGCAGGTGCTGCCCAAAGGGTCGCTGAAGTAGGCCGCTTGCTGGCGCGGCGAGCCGCCGGAATCGGCCTGGCCGCCCTTGTTTTCTTCGCCCGCAGCGCCTGTCTGCGGGCTTTTGTGCATCAAAAGACTATTCGCATGAACCGCTACCCGCTCTGGAAATACGCGCTGATTGCCGTGTCGCTGCTCATCAGCGTGATCTACACCTTGCCCAATCTGTATGGCGAAGCGCCTGCGGTGCAGGTGTCCGCAGGCAAGATGACCGTCAAGGTGGATGGCCAGACGCTGGAGCAAGTGGAGAAGGCTTTGCAGGAAGCGGGCATTACCGCTGACAGCGTGGTGTTTGACGGCCAGTCGGTGCGCGCGCGCTTTGATACCGAAGACACGCAGATCAAGGCCAAGGACGTGATTGCACGCGCCCTGGCCGCTGGCAAGGAAGAAGGCGCCTACATCGTGGCGCTCAATCTGGTCTCCCGCTCGCCTGACTGGCTGACGGCGCTGCACGCCAAGCCCATGTATCTGGGGCTGGATTTGCGCGGCGGCGTGCATTTCATGCTCCAGGTAGACATGCGCGCGGCCATCACCAAGCGGCTGGACACCACGGCCAGCGACATTCGCATGCTGCTGCGCCAGAAAGACATCCGCCACGGCGGCGTGAGCCGCTCGGGCGACGCCATTGAAGTGCGCATGCGCGATGCCAACATGCTGGATGCCGCGCGCCGCCAGATCGCGCAGAACCAGCCTCAAATGGATGTGGCGGCCGCGCCGGATGGCTCCCGCCTGACCGTGACCTTCAAGCCTGCGGCGCTGCATGAGGTGCAGGAGCAGGCCATCAAGCAGAACATCACCACGCTGCACAACCGCGTGAACGAGCTGGGCGTGGCCGAGCCGGTGATTCAGCAGCAGGGCGCTGACCGCGTGGTGGTGCAGCTGCCTGGCGTGCAGGACACGGCCAAGGCCAAGGACATTCTGGGCCGCACGGCCACGCTGGAGATGCGCCTGGTGGACGAAAGCGCCGAAGGCCGCGCGGCGGAGGGCGGCACGGGGCCGGTGCCGTTCGGCTCCGAGCGGTTCATGACGCGCGAGGGGCATCCCGTCATCGTCAAGCGGGAAGTCATCCTCACAGGCGACAGCCTAGACAACGCCCAGCCCGGCTTTGATGAAAACCAGCGCCCTTCCGTGGACCTGGTGGTGGACGCCAAGGGCGGCCAGATCATGCGCGACACCAGCCGCCGCAATCTGAAAAAGCGCATGGCCATCGTCCTGTTTGAAAAGGGCAAGGGAGAGGTGCTGACGGCGCCCGTGATCGAGGGCGAGCTGGGCAACCGCTTCCGCATCTCCGGCTCCATGTCGGTGAACGAAGCCAATGACCTGGCGCTGCTGCTGCGCGCCGGTTCGCTGGCCGCGCCGATGGAAATCGTGGAAGAGCGCACCATCGGCCCCAGCCTGGGCAAGGAAAACATCGCCAAAGGCTTCAAGAGCGTGATGTGGGGCTTTGCCGTCATTGTGGTGTTCATGAGCCTGTACTACATGATGTTCGGCGTGTTTTCGAGCATCGCGCTGGCGTTCAACCTGCTGCTGCTCGTGGCCATTCTTTCCATGCTGCAAGCCACGCTCACGCTGCCGGGCATGGCGGCCATGGCGCTGGCGCTGGGCATGGCCATTGACGCCAATGTGCTGATCAACGAGCGCATTCGCGAAGAGCTGCGCAACGGCTCATCGCCGCAGGCGGCCATCAGCGCGGGCTATCAGCATGCCTGGGCCACCATCCTGGACTCCAACGTGACTTCGCTCATCGCCGGCCTGGCGCTGCTGGCCTTTGGCTCCGGCCCGGTGCGGGGCTTTGCCGTGGTGCACTGCATCGGCATTCTGACTTCGATGTTTTCCGGCGTTTTCTTCTCGCGCGGGCTGGTCAATCTCTGGTACGGGCGGCGCAAGCGGCTGAAAACGGTGTCCATCGGCACCGTCTGGCGGCCTGAAACGGCAGGCGCCGCCGGCGCGCTCGCGCCCCGCGAAACCAGCGGGCAATGAAAGGGAGCTGAATCATGGAATTTTTCCGCATCCATCGTGACATACCGTTCATGCGCCACGCACTGGTGCTGAACGCCGTTTCCCTGATCACCTTCATTCTGGCGGTGTTCTTTCTGGTGCACAAAGGGCTGCACTTGTCGGTGGAATTCACGGGCGGCACCGTCATGGAGGTGAGCTACCAGCAGGCCGCCGATCTGGAAAAGGCGCGCGAAGCCATCGCCAAGCTGGGCTATGGCGAAGTGCAGGTGCAGAACTTCGGCTCGTCGCGGGACGTGATCATCCGCGTGCCCGTGCACAAGGACGTGAAGCCCGCCGAACAGAGCGCAAAGGTGATGGAGGCGCTCAAGGCCGACGACCCCGGCGTGGAGCTGCGCCGCACGGAATTCGTCGGCCCGCAAGTGGGCAACGAGTTGCTGACGGGCGGGCTGAAGGCGCTGGGCTTCGTCATTCTGGGCATCGTCATCTATCTGTCGGTGCGCTTTGAATGGAAGTACGCCGTGGCCGGCATCATCGCCAACCTGCACGACATGGTGATCATCCTGGGCTTTTTCGCCTTCTTCCAGTGGGAGTTTTCGCTGGCCGTGCTGGCGGCGGTGCTGGCGGTGCTGGGCTATTCGGTGAACGAATCGGTAGTGATCTTTGACCGCATTCGCGAAACCTTCCGCCGCCAGCGCAAGATGAACGCGCACCAGATCATCGACCACGCCATCACATCCACCATCAGCCGCACCATCATCACGCACGCGTCCACGCAAGCCATGGTGCTGTCGATGCTGCTGTTTGGCGGCGAGACGCTGCACAACTTCGCGCTGGCGCTGACCATCGGCATCTGTTTTGGCATCTATTCATCGGTATTCGTGGCGGCGGCCATCGCCATGTGGCTGGGCGTCAAGCGCGAAGACCTGGTCAAGTCCCGCAAAGAGCACGATCCCGACGACCCGAACGCTGGCGCCGTGGTGTAAGCCAGCTTCTTCTGGGCCGCCAGGCGAGGCCCAAGAACGCACATGACACCTCCTCCTGCAAATTCCCCGCAGATGCGTCTGGCCCGCCAGACGCGAGAACAGTTTGTCGCGGAGCTGGTCCGCTGGCTGCCGCAACTGGTGGCCACCATGCGAGAGCGCCTGTCCAATGCCATCGACATGCCCGCCAGCATGCAGGAGCAGCGCCTGGCCCTGGATGCGCGCATGGGCTTCGAGCCTCAGCGCGACGTTTGGGAGCGGCAGGTGCGCCAGGCGCTGGAAAAGGCGCTGGCCCAGGCCCAGCCCGCCCCGGCAGCCGCCCCTGCCGGGCTGACGGCTTTTTCGCTGCTGGATGACGAGGTGGTGGAAAACAAGATCATCGCTTCGCGCCTGAGCCTGGCGGCCATCGACAAAAGCGGAGCCGAGCTGAACGACCTGAACGTCCGCATCCAGTTTCTGGAGCAGACGCCTGACATCAGCCCAAAAGACGTGCTGCGCCCGGAGTGCCTGCCGGGCATCCTTATCGAGCAGTGGCGCGCCTGCGACCTTTCGCGCGAAATGTGGAGCGTGGTGCATGAAACCGTGCGGGCCGCGCTGGCGCTGGCGCTGGCGCAGGCTTATCAGAACGCCAACAAATTCCTGATCGAGCGCGGCGTGATGCCGCAAATCAACCTCAAAGCCATGGTGCGCAGAACCGCAGGCGGCCCGCGCACAGGCAGTGCCGGGCTGGGCGGTTCGCCAGATAGCGCGCCCGGCTCCAGCCCGGATTGGAGTGGCGGCTGGCAAGGCGATGCAGCAGGCAATGGCCGGGCCGCCTCAGGCAGCTTCGCGCCAGCGGGCCAGAGCCAGCCCGGCATGGCGCCCGTGCGCCCCACCGACCTGATGCGCGTGGCCGAAGAAACGCGCATGCTCACGGGCGCTGCGCCCATGATGCGCATGCGCGCACGCGCCCAGGGTGTGCTGGGCAAGCTGCGCCGCCTGCTCAGCGACCGCGTCACCGATTTCAGCCACACCCAGCCCATTGAACCCAGCCCCCAGCTGGCGCAGGCGCTCGCGCACCCGCCTTCGCCGCTGGATACGGCGCTGACCCAGCTGGATGGCGCGGCCACTGACCCGTACCGCCCCACCATTGCCGCCCTGCCGCCCGCCGTGCAGGTGCAGCGCGTGGAGCAAGTCGCCAGCCGCCTGCGCCATCAGGCCGCCGAACTCAAGCAGGAAGCGGGCACCAAGAACGAAAAGGCCATCATCGAAATCGTGGCCCTCATGTTCCAGGCCATCTTGGCGGAGGAGCGCATTCCGGCGGGCATCCGCGTGTGGTTCGCGCGCCTGCAAATTCCCGTTTTGCGCCTCGCGCTGGCCGAGCCGGACTTTTTCAGCAACATCGACCATCCCGCCCGCCAGCTGATCGACCGCATGGGCGCTTGCGCCATGGGCTTTGAAGCCGCCAGCGTCAGCAACGCGCGGCTGGAGCGCGAAATCAAGCGCATCGTGCAAGTGATCGAGCAATACCCGGAAACCGGGCGGCGCGTGTTCCAGCTCGTGCTGGACGAATTCAGGAAATTCCTGGCCCAGTTCCTCACCGAAGGCGGCAGCGCCGAGCGCGTGGCCACGCTGGCGCAGCAGGTGGAGCAAAAAGAAGCGCTCGCGGTGCAATACACCATCGAACTCAACAAGATGCTCGCCAACCTGCCCGTGCGAGAAGAGGTGCGCGAATTTCTCTTTCACACCTGGGCCGAAGTGCTCGCCACCGCCTCCGTGCGCCACGGCGCGCAAAGCCGGCAGGCGCTCGAATTCAAGCGCGCCGCGCACGACCTGCTCTGGGCCGTGAGCGCCAAGCCCAATCGCGACGAGCGCGCGCGCGTGCTGCAAAGCCTGCCCGGTCTCATCCAGACGCTGCGCCAGGGCATGAGCGGCCTGGGCATGCCGCAAGACGTGCAGGACCGCCACGTCAAAACCCTGAGCGACGCCGTGACCGAGGCCTTCATGGCCCGCTCCGAAGCCATTTCCGACGAAACCCTGGAGACGCTCAGCCGCAAGCTCAACGCGCTGGAAGACGTGGTCAGCGACGACGCCGTGGGCGACGTCATGCTCGATCCGGGCGCCATCGAACTCATGCTCGGCGTGGACGCGGGCGATCTGATCGTCATCTCATCCGGCGGCTCCATGCCCAGCGCCGCCACCGTGGCCTGGGCGCGTGAGCTGGAGCTGGGCGCGTGGTTTGAAATGGAGCAGGGCGGCAGCCTAGTGCGCGTGCAATACGTCTGGCGCAGCCCGCGCGGGCAGCTGCACATCTTCACCGGCGGCAACAAGAACTACATGGTGCAAACCCGCCGCCTGGCCGCCTGGCTCCAGGCTGGCCTGCTGGCGCTGGTGGAAGACGAAGCCCTCACGGTGCGCGCCACCCGCGACGCCCTGGCCCGGCTGGACGCCCAGCCCGCGCAGCTGCTGTCCTGAAAAGCCGCTCGCGGATCCGCCCGCACGCGGCAAGGCGGCAAGGTCTTCAACAAACCGCAGGCGCACGGCATTATTTCGCTACTCAATCAATAGCGTGACGTCCTAGTCAAAAGCGCGCAAGGCGGCATTTCCAGCCTCTGAATTTGCTCCTGTTTTTGCGGAGCGGGGCATCACAAAAGACCCCGCACCGTCTCCATCAAGAGCCTGCTGCGGACTTGCCGCATCGGCGCTTCAGAACCCGCTCACAGCCGTTTGCGGGAACACAAAGGCGGATCAGCCCGTCATCCCGCTTGCCCTGCCCCGCTCCAAAGACTGCCCCGTGCAGCCATCACGCACGTATTCCCGCCACAGATCGTGCTCCAACGGCCCGCTGAACCAAACAGGCCAGGATGTGCAAAGCATGCAGCGTCAAACGCTCCTTTACCAATAGCACGATGTCCTAGTAGACATTGCGCAAAGCGGCATTTTTACCCCGTTAAATTCGCTCCTTTTTTTAACCTGCAGGCCGCTTCAGCGGCGCAGCTTCACTCGGTCAGCTCCTGCCCTGTCAGCGCCTTCAGGGCTTCGCGGTAGCGGGCGGCGGTGTTGGCGATGACTTCGGCGGGCAGCTCGGGCGCGGGGGCGTGTTTGGGCCAGGGGCGGCCATCCACCTGGGCCGTTTCCAGCCAGTCTCGCAAATACTGCTTGTCGTAGCTGGGCGGGTTGATGCCTTCACGGTACTCGGCGGCGGGCCAGTAGCGGGAAGAGTCGGGGGTCAGCACCTCGTCCATCAGCACAACCTGGCCGGTTTCGTCCAGGCCGAATTCAAATTTGGTGTCGGCAATGATGATGCCCTTTTGCAGCGCCAGGGCGGCCGCGCGGGTGTACAGGGCCAGCGAGAAATCGCGAATCTGCGCGGCCACGGACGGCCCGGCAATTTCCACCGTGCGCTCGTAGCTGATGTTTTCGTCATGCTCGCCCACGGCGGCCTTGGCGGCGGGGGTGTAAATGGGCCGGGGCAGTTTGCTGGCGTTTTGCAGGCCCGCCGGCAGGGGCACGCCGCATACGCTTTGGCTTTGACGGTATTCCTGCCAGCCGCTGCCCGCCAGGTAGCCGCGCACCACGGCTTCCACGGCGATGGGCCGCAAGCGCCGCACCAGCATGCTGCGGCCCCGGATTTGCTCCGCTTCGCTGGCGCTGACAACGCTGGCCGGGTCGATGCCCGTGAGATGGTTGGGGCAGATGCCCTTGAGCTGTTCAAACCACCACAGCGCCATTTGCGTGAGCAGCCGCCCCTTGCCGGGGATGGGCTGGCCCATGATGACGTCAAAGGCGCTGATGCGGTCGCTGGCGACCATGAGGATGCGGTCATTGCCAACGGCATAGTTGTCGCGCACCTTGCCGCGCGCGATGAGCGGCAGACTGGCAAGCTGGCTGGTGAGCAAGGCGGAAGATGAGGGCATGGCGGCAGGCCCCGGGCAGGGCGAAAGTCAGACACAAAAAGCAAAAAAAGCATTGTGCCGCAGCACGTATGCTCCCGCGCTCATCAGTGTCTGGCACTGTTTTTTTGCTAGCGCCCGCCCGCAGCCAGATGGCGGGAGGGCCGATCATTCAGGAGGTTTTGAGCCATGCCAATCCGCCACATCGGAGCTGCCGCGCTGCTGCTGGGCGCGCTCGGCGCCGCCACAGCCCAGGCCGTTTCACCCCAAGCCACGTCAGAAGGTAAAAGTGACATGAAAACGTCTTCCGCCGCCACCGCCACCGCCGCCGCGCCTTTGCGCACCCTGGGCGAATACACCGATCCGCGCGGCATTCGCCGCCTCTACCTGCTGGTTTCGCCCAACTTGAGCGACGCGCAGATCATGACGCTGGCGCAGGCCGTTCACGCCAAGGAGAAAAACGCCTGGCTGTGGCTGCTGGACAGCGACGAAAAAGCCGCCCAGATGATGGAGGCGCTGCCGCGCACGGCCCAGGGCGACATGGCGGGCTACCCGGGCGCCTGGGTGCAGGCGCACACCGTCGCCCACTCGCAGCAGGAGCTGCTGCCCAAAGGAGCCGGCAAGCGCTGGGCCTTGTACAAGGGGCCGTACACCGGCACGCTGCTGGGCGAGCTGCCCTGAGGGCCTGTACGCAGCCCATCCCGTAGGCGCAAAAAACGTGCGGATCCGGGCGAGGCCGGAGCAGCCTTGGGCATTGCAAATGCCTCGCCGGACGCGCAAGCAAGCGAGCAACAATCCCGCCTGTGCAGCCCATCCCAATCCACTCTTTGCTCCTTGCGCTCTGGCCGTGGAAAGCGGAAAGAGCCAGCCAGAGTGGACGGGCGAAGAGGCATATTTTTGCTACTCTATTTGTAGCTATAGGTCCTAGTGAAAACTGCGGGAAACGGCACTTTCACCTGTTTTAATTCGCTCCTGTTTTTGGTGTTTTCCGGCTGGCTGCGCGGCGGCTCGTGAGTGGTTTCTTGCGGCGGCGGCTGCATTTCACTCTTCACACTTGGCAGCGCTCTACCGCAGGCGGGTTTTCCGCCAGCCGGGCTTGCAGGCGGTTGGCGTAGATGGCGTAAGGCTCGAAGTCGGGGCGGATGGCGCGCAGGGCGTGCAGCTTTTGCGCGAAGGGGCGCAGGCGGCTGGCCTGCCAGTCGTCGAGCGCCTGTTGCCACAGGGCCAGCTCCTGCGCGAGCAGCGCGGCGACGGGGCCTGCGGGCGCACGCGGGGTGTGGATGGTGACTTCTTCCTGGCGGCCGCGCACGGAGATGCGGTCCAGCCGCTGCCAGACGGCTACGTCTTCCGCCTGCGCGCGCGTGGCGTCGCCTGCCAGGATGGTGACGCCCCAGGTGCGCGTCTGCGCTTCCAGCCGGGCGGCCAGATTGACGGCGTCGCCCACGGCGGTGTAGGCGCGGCGCACGTTGGAACCCATGTCGCCCACGGAGGCCACGCCGGTGTTGATGCCGATGCCCACGCCCAGCGCGGGCAGGCCCATGCAGACGCGCTCGGCGTTGATTTCATGCATGGCCTTGTGCATGGCCAGCGCGGCGGCCACGGCGCGGGCGGCGTGGTTGCTGCTGCGCAGGGGCGCGCCCCAGAAGGCCATGACGCAGTCGCCCATGTATTTGTCGATGGTGCCTTCGTGCTCGCGGATGACTTGCGTCAGGCGCGTGAAGATGCGGTTGAGCAGGGCCTGCAATTGCAGCGGCGCCATCGTCTCCGACAGGCTGGTGAAGCCGCGCATGTCGCAGAACATGACGGTGATTTCCCGCGCCTCGGCCCGCATGGTGTACAGCTCCGGCTGGCTGGCCATGCGTTGCACCAGCTCAGGCGGCACATAGGTGCCAAAGAGGTCAATCAGGCGGCGGCGGGCGCGGCTTTCGATGAAGTAGCCATAGCCCAGATTGAGCATGAGCAGCGCCATCACCACGAACAGTTGCGCGGCCAGCGGCAGGGCCAGCCCTTGGGCGGCGTAGAGCCAGAAGTTGAGCGCGGCCAGCGCCGCCGCCAGCCCCAGGCCCAGCGCCAGCGCGCCTGCCACGCCCAGGGCGGGCAGCAGCAGCGCCAGCAGCAGGCCGCTGGCCAGCAGCAAGGCGGCGTCCAGCACGGGGGCGTAGCCGGGGCGGGCGGGCACGCGGCCATCGAGCATGCCGGAGATGAGGTTGGCGTGCACTTCCACGCCGGGATAGACGGCGCTGACGGGCGTGGCGCGCAAGTCCATCAGGCCCGGCGCCGTAAAGCCCAGCAAAACGATGCGGCCTGCCAGCGCGCCTTCGGGCAGGCTGCCGCGCAGCACGTCCGCCGCCGGGTAGTAGCGAAAAGACCCGCCCCGCGCTCCGCCCGGGCCGCGATAGGGCGCCAGCGCCGCGCCGCTGGCCGTGAGCGGCACTTGCAACGCCTGCCCCGGCCCGCCTCTTGTGTGCGGCAGCCGCAGGCCTTGCAACAGGGGCGGCTCGCCCGCCCACTGAAGCGCTGGCGCGGGCAAGGCCTGCGAAGACGCCTGGGCCACGCCGCCATACAGGTACTGGCGCACCACGGCCAGCGCGAGCGATTCGCGCCAGCCGCCATCGACGGCAGCGACCAGCGGCACGGAGCGCACGATGCCGTCGCTATCGACCAGTGCGTTGAAAAAGCCTTGCGGCGCGGCGCTGGCCAGCTTGGCGATGCTGGCTCCGTAGCCATCCCATAGCATGAGAGCGGGAGTGTCCTGCGCCGCCACCAGCGGCGCGATGGGCGCAGGCAGCGCGCCGCTGCGGCGGCCCTGGCGGTCACTGGTGAGGTAGTAGCCCAGCACGGCGGGCCGGCCTTGCAAGGCGGCGGCAAAGCGCGCGTCGCTTTCTTCGCTGCCGCGCCCGGCTTCGGCAAACACGGCGTCAAAGCCGATGACGCTGGCGCGCTGGCGGCGCAGCACTTCTTCCACCAGCTCTGCCATGCGCTCGCGCGGCCAGGGCCACTGGCCGAGTTCGGCCAGGCTGGCCTCGTCCACATCCACGATGACCACGCGTTCGTCCAGCGTGGCGGGCATGAACAGGCGCAGCCGCGCGTCATACAGCCGCTGGTCGGCCAGCGTCAGCAGGTCCGATTCATGAACGCCCAGCGCGTGCAGCAGGGACAGCGCGAGAACGGCCAGCGCCAAGGCCATGCGCCAGAAGCGGTGGAAAGGCAGGCGCATGGAGCAAGGCTTTCAGCAGCGAAGCGAAGGCTGCGGCGCGCTGGCGAGCAGGCGGCGGGCAGACACGAAATTCGCTCCTTTATCAATAGCAATGGGTCCTAGTGGAATGAGCGCTGATGCCATTCTTGATGCCGCTGATTTCGCTCTTCTTTTTGAATATCTGCGTGCTGACAGCCCGCACCCGCCCGTTCTTGGAGAGGCTGCCGCAGCGGGTGAAGCGGCGGCAGCCTCAACCGTCAATGAACTCCATGCGGATGCCCGCCAGCTCAATGCGGTCATGGTTGCGCAGCATGATGGGGCCGTCATCCAGCGCCACGCCATTGACGGTGGGCACGTATGCGCCCTCCATCAGCGCCAGCTCGAAGCCTTGCGGCTTGCGCGTGATGGAGGCAACTGAAACGCCTGGCTTGCCGATGGTGGTGACTTCCTTGGTGAGCAGCAGCTCGCGCCCCGTGGCCGAGCCGTTGAGCACGCGCACGCGCGGCCCCGCTTTCTTGGGCGCGGCCGGGCGCGAGTCCTGAAAGCCCGTGGCGGCAAAGGCCGATGCCGCGCCAGCCGCCTGCTGGGCTGGCGCTGCGGGTGAAGACGCCGGCTTGGCAGGCGGCGTCTGGGGTATGGACGGCGTGGCCCGGGCAGAGCCGGTGGCGTGGTAATCAATCTTGTAGCGGCCCACCTCGATGCGATCGCGATCGGCCAGCTTCTGGCTTGTGATGCGCGCACCATTGACATAGGTGCCGTTGGTGCTGTGGCAGTCTTGCAGGATGACGTCGCCGTTTTGCATGAGGATGACGGCGTGCTCGCCGCTGACGGCAAGGTGGTCAATCACGATGTCGTTGTAGGGCCTGCGGCCCAAGGTGGTCCGGTCTTTGGTCAGCTGCGCTTCCTTGACCACCACTCCGTCCACCGAAATCACCAGCTTTGGCATGTATCTTTCTCCTCTGAGGCCCGCTCACGCACGCATGGACGCGCCCTGTTTGGTGCGGATCGTCATTTTCGTTGCAATTTTGAAAGAAATCCTGTTTTTTTCGCCGGCCCGGTAAAGCGGCACAACGCCACTGAAACGTTGTCGCGCCCGCCGTTGGCGTTGGCCTCGTCCACCAGGGCGCGCGCCGCTTCGTGCAGCTCGGCCGACTGGGCCAGCAGGCTGGCCAGGCGGCTGTCGTCCACCATGTCGGTCAGGCCATCGGAGCACAGCAAGATGACGTCGCCCGTGCGTGCGCGCATTTCGCTGACGTCCAGCTGCACCCAGTCTTCCACGCCCAGCGCGCGCGTGACAAAACCGCGAAAGCCCGATTCCGCCGCTTCTTCAGGCGTCATCAGGCCGGCATCCATGCGCTCTTGCAGCAGGGAATGGTCGCGCGTGATGCGCGTGAGTTCGCCGCCGCGCCACAGGTAGGCGCGCGAGTCGCCCACGTGGCCTACGTGCACACAGTCGCCGTGGCATACGGCCATGACCAGCGTGGTGCCCATGCCCAGGCATTCGGCCCGCGTGTGGGCAGCTTCGAAGATGGCGTGATTGGCGCTGGCCACGCTGGCATGCATGGCGCGGGCGATGTCTTCTGGCGCGATTTCGCCGCAGCTTTCGGCCAGCCACTGCGCCAGGGCGCTGGCCACCAGCTCGGTCGCCAGGGCGCTGGCCACTTCGCCTGCGTTGTAGCCGCCCATGCCGTCGGCCAGCACGGCCACGCCCTGCTCGGGATGGATGACGATGGCGTCTTCATTGTTTTGCCGCACGCGCCCCACGTCGGTGAGGGTGGCGTAGCGCCACAGCGGGCTTGCGCTGGCTTCACTGGGCATGGCAAGCCGCCTTTTTGCCCCTGGCGCGCCGCGCCTTCAGCGCCTGGCCAATGGCCAGCACCAGCAGGGCGCCTGCCGCGCCCAGGGCGTAATGCCAGAACTGCTCTTGCGGAATGAGGGCTTTCAGCATGGGGTCGGTCTGGAACATGCCGCCCGCAATCCAGCCCAGCAGCATGCCGCCCAGCAAGATGATGACGGGGAAGCGGTCCATGAGCTTGAGAACGATCTGGCTGCCCCAGACGATGATGGGAATGCTGACGACAAGGCCGAAGATGACCAGTGCCATCTGGTGCTGCTCGCCCGCGTTTTGCGCCGCTCCGGCAATGGCGATGACGTTGTCAATGCTCATGACCAGATCGGCCACGATCACGGTCTTGACGGCGCTCCAGAGCTTGTCGCTGGCCTGGATGTTGCCGTGCGCGTCTTCGTCGTGCGGCGTGATGAGCTTCACGCCAATCCATATCAGCAAAGCGGCGCCGGCTATTTTGAGAAAAGGCACTTGCAGCAACGTGATGGCAAAGGCGATAAGCGCCACGCGCAGCAAAATGGCGCCCGCCGTGCCCCAGAGAATGCCCTTGAGCCGCTGGTTTTCAGGCAATTGGCGGCAGGCCAGCGCAATGACGACGGCGTTGTCCCCGCCCAGCAGGATGTCGATCAGGATGATCTGGCCCACGGCCACCCAGAAATGGGCTGTCAGGAACTCTTCCACGGTCGCGCGTCTTTCTCAAGTGCATGAAAAAGCCGGATTATCCCGAAGGAGAATCCGGCTTGCCGGTCTGGCTGGCGGCGCCCTTCATGGGGCGCGCGCTTCAGAGCAGGCTTTTGAGCAGCTTGCCCATTTCAGACGGGTTGCGCGTGACCTTGAAGCCGCACTCTTCCAGAATGGCGAGCTTGGCGTTGGCCGTGTCAGCGCCGCCGGAAATCAGCGCGCCGGCATGCCCCATGCGCTTGCCCGCAGGCGCGGTGACGCCAGCGATGAAGCCGACCACGGGCTTTTTCATGTGCTGCTTGCACCAGCGGGCAGCATCGGCTTCGTCGGGGCCGCCGATTTCGCCGATCATGATGACGGCGTCGGTGTCCGGGTCGTCATTGAAGGCCTTCATCACGTCAATGTGCTTGAGGCCGTTGATCGGGTCGCCGCCAATGCCCACGGCGGAAGACTGGCCAATGCCCAGCTCGGTGAGTTGCGCCACGGCCTCATAGGTCAGTGTGCCGGAGCGGCTGACAACGCCGACGCGGCCTTTTTTGTGAATGTGGCCGGGCATGATGCCGATCTTGATTTCTTCCGGCGTGATGATGCCGGGGCAGTTGGGGCCGAGCAGCAGCGTTTTCTTGCCGCCGGCGGCTTCCTTGGCGCGCATCTTGCTGCGCACTTCCAGCATGTCTTTGACGGGAATGCCTTCGGTGATGCAGATGACGAAGTCCAGATCGGCCTCCACGGCTTCCCAGATGGCGGCGGCAGCGCCTGCGGGCGGCACGTAGATCACGCTCACGGTGGCGCCGGTTTGCTGGGCGGCTTCCTTGACGGTGGCGTAGATGGGCACGTCAAAAATCTTTTCGCCGGCTTTTTTCGGGTTCACGCCCGCCACGAAGCAGTGCTTGCCATTGGCGTATTCAATGCACTTTTCCGTGTGGAACTGCCCGGTCTTGCCGGTAATGCCCTGGGTGATGACTTTGGTGTCTTTATTGACGTAAATCGACATGTGTGGCTCCGGGGCTGGTTTACTTGACGGCGGCGACGATCTTGGTGGCCGCATCGGCCATGGTGTCGGCCGAGATGATGGGCAGCTTCGAGTCGGCCAGGATTTTCTTGCCTTCTTCTTCAAAGGTGCCTTTCATGCGCACCACCAGCGGCACTTGCAGATTGACGGCCTTGCAGGCGGCCACCACGCCTGTGGCAATGGTGTCGCAGCGCATGATGCCGCCGAAGATATTGACCAGAATGCCCTTGACCTTGGGGTTCTTGAGCATGATCTTGAAGGCTTCGGTCACTTTTTCGGTGGTGGCGCCGCCGCCCACGTCCAGGAAGTTGGCCGGTTCGCCGCCGAAGAGCTTGATGGTGTCCATCGTCGCCATCGCCAGGCCCGCGCCATTGACCATGCAGCCGATGTTGCCGTCCAGGCTGATGTAGGAGAGGTCGAACTTGCTGGCTTCCAGCTCGGCCGGGTCTTCTTCGTCCAGATCGCGCAGGGCCACGATTTCGGGGTGGCGGAACAGCGCGTTGCTGTCGAAGTTGAATTTGGCGTCCAGCGCGATGATGTTGCCCTTGCTGTCGCGGTTCAGCGGGTTGATTTCAACGAGCGAGGCGTCCGTGTCCATGTAGCACTTGTAGAGCTTTTTGCACACGTCGATGAACTGGGGCACGCTGCCTTCGGGCATGTTCACGCCTTTGGCCAGCTCCTGGCCTTGTGCGTCGGTCAGGCCCGTCAGCGGATCGACGAAGACCTTGACGATCTTTTCAGGGTGGCTGTGCGCCACTTCTTCAATGTTCATGCCGCCTTCGCTGCTGGCGATGATGGCCACCTTCTGCGAAGCGCGGTCGGTCAGCACTGACAGGTAATACTCTTTCTGGATGTCCGCGCCTTCTTCAATGTAGAGGCGGCGCACTTTCTGGCCTTCGGGGCCGGTCTGGTGCGTTTTGAGCTGCATGCCCAGAATCTGGCCGGCCAGCGTCTTGACTTCATCCAGCGTCTTGGCCACTTTCACGCCGCCGCCCTTGCCACGGCCGCCCGCGTGAATTTGCGCCTTGACCACCCACACGGGGCCGCCCAGCTTTTGCGCAGCCTCAACCGCTTCCTGCACGGTAAAAGCGGGAATGCCGCGCGGCACAGGCACGCCGAAGCTGCGCAGAATCTCCTTGCCTTGGTACTCGTGAATCTTCATGGATTTCCTCTGTGAAAAGAGAAGCAGACCGGAGGGCCTGCATGAACGAAAGAATCTTCGCAGGGCAAATGTATCATGCAGCAACACCCCGGCCGCCCCAAAAACTGCCCCCAACCCGTCTGTGAGCGGCGCAAAGCGGTTTTCCCTGATTGAACGCAAATGACGAAAAAAGTATTTATCGACGGCGAAGCAGGCACCACCGGCCTGCAAATCCGCCAGCGCCTGCAAGATATGGCTGGCGTGGAGCTGGTCAGCATTGATCCGGCCTTGCGCAAAGACCCCGCAGCCAAGCGCGCGCTCATGGCAGGCGTTGATCTGGTCATTCTTTGCCTGCATGACGACGCCGCGCGCGAATCCGTCGCGCTGATTGACGCGCTGCCCGCGCCCCGCCCGCGCGTGATTGATGCCTCAACAGCCCACCGCGTGGCGCCTGGCTGGGTGTTTGGCTTTGCCGAGCTGGCGCCCGGCCAGCGCGAGGCCATTTGCCAAGCCGAGCGCGTGGCCAACCCCGGCTGCTACGCCAGCGGAGCCATCGCCTTGCTGCGCCCGCTGGTGGATGCAGGCGCGCTGCCGCCCGATTACCCCGTCACCTTGCCCGCCGTCAGCGGCTACACGGGCGGCGGCCGCGCCATGATCGAGGCTTACGAGGCGGGGCAGGCTCCCGCCTACGAGCTGTATGCGCTGGGCCTGTCGCACAAGCATTTGCCTGAAATCATGCGCTACGGCGCGCTCACGCGCCGCCCGGTTTTCATGCCCGCCGTCGCCAGCTTCGCGCAAGGCATGCTGGTGGAGCTGCCCCTGCATCTGGATTTGCTGCCCGGCCAGCCTTCGCCTGAAAGGCTGCTGCAAATCTACGCCGCCCATTACGCTGGCAGTGAATGGGTCACGGTGCAGGCCGCGCCTGAAAACGGCAAGCTGGACGCCCTGGCGCTGGCGGGTTCCGACTCGCTGGAAATCCGCGTGTTCGGCAACGCCGCCCACCATCAGGCTGTGTGCGTGGCCCGGCTGGACAACCTGGGCAAAGGCGCCAGCGGCGCGGCCGTGCAGAACTTGCGGCTGATGCTGGGGTTGTGAGAACCTGTTCAAAGTCTGGCTGGAAACCGCCTCCCAGGCCCGGGCATTCAACTTGGATTTCTGGCTCCTATTTAGCTACTGTATTCGTAGCATTAGGTCTTAGTGGAAAGAGCGCAGAAGCCGCTTTTAGACCCTCTAAATTCGCTCCTTTTTCTGAACCCATTCAGCCTCTTTGACAGCGCGCAAGCGGGTTTTCGGTGCAAAAAAAAGCCCCGGGCCGAAGGGCCTGGGGCTTGAATCCACCTTAGGAGGGGTGGAGGAGACAAGGAGTGCAAAGCGGTCTGACCGTTTCAGCCAGGCTGTCTGCGTGGGCGCGGAGTGTAGACCCATCCCCGTTTTTCTGCACGCCAACCCGCCATCCAACCTGACAGACGGTCGTTTTGTTGCAGCGCAGCGCCCAGGCATGTTGCTTTCGGGCCAAAAATTGGCGCTTTCGCGTTTGGTTTTGCGCGTTTTCCTCAGACTCTGAACAGCTTCCCAAACCCTTCACCACAGGAGAAACCCATCATGGAATGCACCGTCAGCTGGAGCGCCCCCGCCGGGTCGCGCTCGGGCATGAGCTTCATCGCCGAAACCGGCAGCGGCCACGTTCTCGCCATGGACGGCGCGCCCGACGCTGGCAGACCCGACCAGGGCGGGCAGAACCTGGCGCCGCGCCCGCTGGAAGCCATGCTGGCAGGCGCGGGCGGCTGCACGGCGTATGACGTGGTGCTCATCCTGCGCCGGGGCCGCCATGACGTGCGCGGCTGCACGGTGCGGCTGAGCGCCGACCGCGCCGAAACCGACCCCAAGGTTTTCACCCGCATTCACATGCACTTTCGCGTGACAGGGCGCGAGCTGCCCGCGCAGGCCGTGGAGCGGGCCATCCACCTGAGCCACAGCAAATACTGCTCGGCAGCCATCATGCTGGGCAAGACGGCGGAAATCACCACCTCTTTTGAAGTGCTGGATGACTGAGTCGAAAACGCCATCTTCCGCAGCGCCATCCTCCGCGCCGCCGCCTGCCCGGCAGCCCATCGAAACGCACCCCTTCGCCGCCGTGCTGCCGCCGAAAGCCACGGTGATGATGATGGGCAGCTTTCCGCCCGCGCCCGAAAAGCGCTGCATGGAATTTCACTATCCCAACTACCAAAACGACATGTGGCGCATCTACGGGCTGGCCTTCTTTGGCGACGTGGCGCACTTTCAGGTGGCGGGCAAAAAGCGTTTTGATGCCGTGCGCATCCGCGCCTTTCTCATGGAGCGCGGCATTGCCCTGTGCCCCGCCGTGCGCCGCGCGCGGCGCGAGCAGGGCAATGCGTCCGACGCCTTCCTGACCGTGATCGAGCCGGTGAACCTGGCCGCCGTGCTGCCCCAGGTGCCGCACTGCCGCACCCTGTTTGCCACCGGCGGCAAGGCCGCCGAAGTGCTGCTGGGCCTGCTGGCGGCCCAGTCACCCAAAGCTCCTGCGCCCCAGCTGCCCAAGCCCGGCCACAGCATTCCTTACAGCTACGCGGGCCGCAGCTTGCAGCTGTACCGCCTGCCATCCACCTCGCGCGCCTATCCCATGCCGCTGCTGCAAAAGGCGCAAATCTGGCGCGCGTTCTTCAAGTCGCAGGGGCTGCTGGATTGAGCCGCCCCGCCTTTCCTTGAAATGCACCGGCCCGGCGGCAACTCCTGTTTTTTGCCATTCCTTGAGCAGCCTTTCGCCCATGAACACGCCCGAAAAACCCGACATGACCGATCCCGCCCAGCCTGCGCCGAAGCCTGGCCCCATGCAATTTCCCATGCGCTTTCCCATCAAGGTCATGGGAAAGAATGAAGACGGCTTCGTGCATGCCATCACCGAAATCGCCCGCCGTTTTGACCCCACGTTTGACGCCGCCACCGTGGAGCTGCGCGAAAGCTCCGGCGGCAACTACTTGAGCGTGACCGTCACCGTGCTGGCCACCAGCCGCGAGCAGCTGGACGGCATCTACCGCGCCATCACCAGCCACCCCAAAGTGAAATGGGCGCTGTAGCCGCCGGGCGCTGAAAAAAATTCCCATGAAAGTCATCCACCTCGGGCGCGCCGATTACGTGCCTACTTGGCGCGCCATGCAAGCCTTCGCCGCCCGGCCCTTCGGCATGGAAGGCGAAGAGCTTTGGCTGTGCGAACACCCGCCCGTCTTCACCCTGGGCATGGCCGGCCGCCCCGAACACGTGCTGGCCGCAGGCGGCATTGATGTGGTGCAGACCGACCGTGGCGGGCAGGCCACCTACCACGGCCCTGGCCAGGTGGTCGCCTACCCGCTCATCAATCTGGGCGAGCGCCCCTACTTCGTCAAGGAATACGTGCACCGGCTGGAAGAAGCTGTCATCCGCACTCTGGGCGAATGGGGCCTGCCCGGCCACCGCGTGGCGGGCGCGCCGGGCATCTACATCCGCCTGCAAGACCCCTACAGCCACGCCCCCTTGCCCCAGCGCCCCATGCACCGCCTGCCCGGCACGCCCGCGCCGCAGCCCGACTTCACGGGCCTGGCCAAAATCAGCGCGCTGGGCATCAAAGTCAGCCGCCAGCACGCCTACCACGGCGTGGCGCTGAACGTGGACATGGCGCTGGAACCCTTTGAGCGCATCAACCCTTGCGGTCATGCGGGCCTGCCCGCCATCGACCTTTCCAGCATCGGCGTGCGCGCCTCCTGGGACGAAGCCGCCAGCGCCCTAGCCGCGCACCTCACACGCCTGCTGGCCCCCTGAAACCCGCCTCTTTGCAAGAAAAAACACGTCATGACCGAAGTCATCCGCGAAGCGCCCGCTCCCCACGCCTACAACCCCAGCGCCAAGCAAAAAGCTGCCGCCAAGCTCGCCCGCATCCCCATCAAGGTGCAGCACACCGGCCCGGCCCTGCCCAAGCCTGACTGGATTCGCGTCAAGGCCGGCAGCCCCAGCACGCGCTACTACGAAATCAAGGACATCCTGCGCCAGAACAAGCTCGTCACCGTCTGCGAAGAAGCCAGCTGTCCCAACGTGGGCGAATGCTTCGGGCGCGGCACCGCCACCTTCATGATCATGGGCGACAAGTGCACGCGCCGCTGCCCTTTCTGCGATGTCGGCCACGGCCGCCCCGACCCGCTGGACGCCCAGGAGCCGATCAACCTGGCCCGCGCCATCGGCCAAATGCGCCTCAAATACGTTGTCATCACCAGCGTGGACCGTGACGACCTGCGCGACGGCGGCAGCCAGCACTACGTGGACTGCATCCGCGCCGTGCGCCAGGCCTCGCCCGGCACCCGCATCGAAATCCTCACGCCCGACTTCCGTGGCCGCGACGACCGCGCCCTCGAAATCCTCAAGAGCGCCCCGCCCGACGTGATGAACCACAACCTCGAAACCGTGCCGCGCCTGTACAAACAAACCCGCCCCGGCAGCAACTACGAATTCAGCCTCAACCTGCTCAAGAAATTCAAGGCCCAGCACCCCGGCATCCCCACCAAAAGCGGCCTCATGGTTGGCCTAGGCGAAACCGACGAAGAAATCCTGGCCGTCATGCGCGACATGCGCGCTCACCACATCGAAATGCTCACCATCGGCCAATACCTAGCCCCCACCAGCGCCCACCTGCCCGTGCAGCGCTACGTCACCCCCGACACCTTCAAGATGTTTGAAGCCAAGGCTTACGAAATGGGCTTCACCCACGCTGCCGTCGGCGCCCTCGTGCGCAGCAGCTACCACGCCGATCAGCAGGCCCAAAGCGCCCTGTCCGGCAGCGCCGGCTGCGGCCACTGAGAACCTGCGCTCCGGCCCGCTCCTTGACCTCAACCAGGCAAAAACAGGAGCAAAAACAAAGGGGCATAAATGCCGCCCTGCGCTTTATCCACTAGGACATCGTGCTATTGCTAAAGGAGCAAATCAAGGGAGCAGCCCCGCGCGCTCTGATGACCACAGGAGCACAAGCCAAGCTGGCACTCGCATTGCAAAACCGCGAAACGCGCACGGGTGTTTTCTTCCGACTCTCATGGGCGCACTGGAACGTGGCAGAAACATGATCGCCAGCAAGCTCCGGAAGGGGTGCGCCGCCCGCGTGGCGGCGGTGTCTGTCCCTTAGACTCGCACGCTTGCCCGCGCCTTCTCCATGTCTCTTTACTGGTTCATCCTGCTCCCTTTTGTCGGCAGTCTTGTGGCTGCCATGATGCCGACCAAGGCCCGCAATGCGGCGGCAAGCTGGGCGGCGCTGGTGGCCGCTGGCGGGCTGGGCGGGGTGCTGCTGCTGTATCCGCAGGTGCAGGGCGGGCAGGTGCTGCGCGAGCAGGCGGCGTGGCTGCCGCAGGCGGGGCTGGCGTTTGTGGTGCGGGTGGACGGCTTTGCCTGGCTGTTCGCGCTGATGGTCACGGGCATCGGCTTTCTGGTGGCGGTGTACGCGCGCTACTACATGAGCAAGGACGATCCGGTGCCGCGCTTTTTCTCCTTTTTTCTCGCCTTCATGGGCGCGATGATGGGCGTGGTGCTGTCGGGCAATCTGATTCAGCTGGTGTTTTTCTGGGAGCTGACGAGCCTGTTTTCTTTTTTGCTCATCGGCTACTGGCATCACCGCAAAGACGCGCGGCGCGGCGCGCGCATGGCGCTGACGGTGACGGGTGCGGGCGGCCTGTGCCTGCTGGCGGGAGTGCTGGTGCTGGGCCGCATGGCGGGCAGTTATGACCTGGACGCCGTGCTGGCCGCCGGGCCGCAGATTCGTTCGCACGCGCTGTATGCGCCCATGCTGGCGCTGGTGCTGCTGGGGGCGCTGACCAAGAGCGCGCAGTTTCCTTTTCACTTCTGGCTGCCGCGCGCGATGGCCGCGCCCACGCCGGTTTCCAGCTATCTGCATTCGGCCACGATGGTGAAGGCGGGCGTGTTTCTGATGGCGCGGCTGTGGCCGGCGCTGTCGGGCACGCAGGAGTGGTTCTGGATTGTGACGGGCGCGGGCGCTTGCACGCTGGTGCTGGGGGCGTATGCGGCCATGTTCCAGAACGATTTGAAGGGGCTGCTGGCGTATTCGACGATCAGCCATCTGGGGCTGATCACGCTGCTGCTGGGCATGAACCGCGAGCTGGCGACGGTGGCGGCGGTGTTTCACGTGATGAATCACGCGACGTTCAAGGCTTCGCTTTTCATGGCGGCGGGCATCATCGATCACGAGACGGGCACGCGCGATATACGGCGGCTGGACGGCCTGTTCAAGGCCATGCCGGTGACGGGCACGCTCGCTTGCGTGGCCAGCGCGGCCATGGCGGGCGTGCCGCTGATGAACGGCTTTCTCTCCAAGGAAATGTTTTTTGCCGAAACGGTGGATTTCATGAGTCCCCAGCCGTGGGTGGAAGACGCGCTGCCCATCGCCGCCACGGTGGCGGGCATGTTTGCGGTGGTGTATTCGCTGCGCTTTACGGTGGACATCTTCTTTGGCCCGCTGGCAACCGATTTGCCGCGCAAGCCGCATGAACCCGTGCGCTGGATGCGCCTGCCGGTGGAGCTGCTGGTGGTGGCCTGCCTGGTGGTGGGCATGGCGCCCAACTGGTCGGTAGGGCCGGTGCTGGAAATGGCGGCGCAAGCGGTGCTGAACGGGCCAACGCCGCATTACAGCCTGGCGGTGTGGCACGGCTTTAACAAGCCCATGGTGATGAGCCTGGTGGCGCTGGCGGGCGGCTTTGCGCTCTATCTTTGGCTGGGCCGCGCGATGGAGGCGGGGCGCTTCAAAAAACCGCCTTTCATTGGCGGTCTGGATGGGCAGCGCCTGTTTCAGGGCGCGCTGGTGTGGCTGGATGGCGCCGTGCGCCGTGCGCTGCGCCTGGCCAGCAGCCAGCGCTTGCAGCCGCAGATGTTTTTGCTGGTGTTCGCGGCCGTGGCGGTGGCGGCGGCGTCGCTGGGCGGCAATGGCATCAACTGGGGCGACCGCGAGCGCGTGCCGGGCAGCGTGCTTTTCGCGCTGCTGTGGACGGCAGGCGGCCTGTGCGCGCTGACGGCTGCGGCGCAGGCCAAGTTCCATCGCCTGGCGGCGCTCATTCTGGTGGGCAGCGTGGGGCTGATGGTGTGCCTGACCTTCATGTGGTTTTCTGCGCCCGATCTGGCGCTCACGCAGATTGCGGTGGAAGTGGTGACCACCATTCTTTTTCTGCTGGGCTTGCGCTGGCTGCCCAAGCGGCTGGATACGGAGCCGGCGCGCCTGGGGCTGCGGGTGCGGGTGCGGCGCGCACGCGATCTGGTGCTTTCGGTGGTGACTGGCGGCGGCATGGCGCTGCTGGCTTACGCCATGATGACGCGGCCTGCGCCGCAGAGCATTTCGCCCTTTTTCATTGACCGCGCGCTGCCCGAAGGCGGCGGGGCCAACGTGGTGAATGTGATGCTGGTGGACTTTCGCGCTTTCGACACGATTGGCGAAATCACGGTGCTGGGCATCGTGGCGCTGACGGTGTATGCGCTGCTCAGGCGCTTTCGCCCCCCGCGCGAGAGCGTGCAGGCGCCAGAGCAGCAGCGCGTGATTCCGGCAGACCTGAATACCGATCTCATCAATCCGCGCACGGCCAAGGACTCGGCCCTGGGCTACATGCAGGTGCCTGCCACGCTGGTGCGGCTGCTGTTGCCGATTGCGGGCGTGGTGGCTGCTTACATCTTCATGCGCGGGCATAACGAGCCGGGCGGCGGCTTCGTGGCGGGGCTGGTGCTGTCCATCGCCCTGCTGGCGCAATACATGGTGGCGGGCACGCAGTGGGTGGAAGCGCGGTTTCAGCTTCAGGTGATTCGCTGGATAGGCGTGGGCTGGCTGCTGGCGCTGGGCACGGGGCTGGGGTCGCTGTGGTTCGGCTACCCGTTTCTGACCACGCACGCCATGCACGTGACGCTGCCGCTGGTGGGCGAAGTGCATGTGCCCAGCGCCACGTTCTTCGACGCGGGCGTGTTCGCCGTGGTGGTGGGCGCCACGCTGCTCATTCTCACGGCGCTGGCGCACCAGTCGCTGCGCGCGCACCGCACGGCGCTCAAGAAGACCGCTGCACATGCCGCCGCGCCGCAAGGCGAAGGAAAGCAAGACTGATGGAAGTCATTCTGGCCATCGTCATCGGCGTGCTGGGCGGCTCCGGCGTGTGGCTGGTGCTGCGGCCGCGCACGTTTCAGGTGCTCATGGGGCTGTCGCTGCTGTCGTATGCCGTCAATCTGTTCATTTTTGCCATGGGCAGCCTGCTGCTGGCGCGCGAGCCGATCGTGCAGGCGGGCGTCGCGCCCACGCTGGAGAACTACACCGACCCGCTGCCGCAATCGCTGGTGCTCACGGCCATCGTCATAGGCTTTGCCACGTCGGCGCTGTTTCTGGTGGTGATGATGGCCCTGCGCGGCCTGACCGGAAACGACCATGTGGACGGGCAGGAGAGGGACGGCTGATGGATGCGCTGATTGCCCGCTTGATGCCGCATCTGATCGTGATGCCCGTGCTGCTGCCGCTGGGCACGGCGGCGCTCATGCTGCTGCTCGGGCCGCAGCGCAGGCCGCTGAAGGCCGTGGTGAACGTGGCTTCGTGCCTGCTGGGGCTGTGCGTGTCGCTGGCGCTGCTGCGCTGGACGCTGACCGAAGGCGGCGCAGCGGCAGTGGGCATTTACATGCCTTCCAACTGGCCCGTGCCTTACGGCATCGTGCTGGTGCTGGACCGGCTCTCGGCCATGATGCTGGCGCTGACTTCGCTGCTGGCGCTGGCGGCGGTGCTTTATTCGTCGGCGCGCTGGCACAAGGCGGGGGTGTATTTCCACCCGCTGTTCCAGTTGCAGGTGATGGGCCTGTCGGGGGCTTTTCTCACGGGCGACTTGTTCAACCTGTTTGTTTTCTTCGAGATCATGCTCACGGCCTCCTACGGCCTGCTGCTGCATGGCTCCAGCCCGGCGCGGGTGCGCGCGGGGTTGCACTACATCGCCGTCAATCTGATGGCTTCCACGCTGTTTCTCATCGGCATTGCCATGCTCTATGGCGTGACGGGCACGCTGAATCTGGCTGACATGGCCATGATGGTGCCCGCCATCGCCGAAGACGACCGGGGCCTGCTGCACGCGGGCGCGGCCATCATGGCCATTGCCTTTTTGGTCAAGGCGGCTGCCTGGCCGCTCAATTTCTGGCTGCCAGCGGCCTACTCCAGCGCCGCCGCGCCAGTGGCTGCGCTCTTTGCCATCATGACCAAGCTGGGCGTGTATGCCGTGCTGCGCGTGTGGACGCTGCTGTTTCCGGTCAGCGCGGGCGTATCGGCCCTGTTTGGCGGCGATCTGCTCATCTGGATGGGGCTGGCGACGGTTGCCTTCGGGGCCATTGGCGTTTTGGCCACGCAGCAGCTGGCGCGCATGACGGCGTTTGCCGCCATCTTGTCATCAGGCACGCTGCTGGCGGCCATTGGCTTTGGCCAGCCTGCCGTGACGGGCGCGGCGCTGTATTACGCCTTCAGCTCCACGCTGGCGATTGCGGCGCTGTTTTTGCTGATTGAGCTGGTCAAGCGCGCCAGCGAGAGCGAAGAGCAGATTGCCCTGATCAGCGACACGGTTTTCGAAGAAGACGAGGCTTTTGCCGACTACCAGGCCAGCCCCGCTTCGCTGCCCGACGTGAATCTGGACGATGACGAGCAGGCGCTGATTGGCCGCGCCATTCCCTTCGCCATGGCGTTTCTGGGCCTGTCGTTCGCGCTCTGCGCCCTGCTGATCGCGGGGCTGCCGCCGCTGTCGGGCTTCATTGGCAAGTTCGCCATGCTCACGGCGCTGCTTCAGCCAGCGGGCATGGGCGCGGCCATGCCAGAGGCTGCCAGCTTGCCGGTTGATGAAGCCGCAGGTCTGTCCGCAAGCCTGCCTATTGACGCAGCTGCCGCCTTGCCGGGCATGGCTGAAGCGGCGGGCGTGCCAGTGGCCGCCTGGACCTTCATGGCGCTGCTGATTGCGGGCGGGCTGCTGTCTACCATTGCGCTTTCCCGCGCGGGCATCCGCCTGTTCTGGGCGCCGCAAGGCAGGCCGGCGCCGCGCCTGCGCGTGATCGAGACGATGCCCATTGCCGCGCTGCTGCTGGTGACAGTGGTCATGGTGTGGCAGGCGCAGCCCGTCATGCAGTTCGCGCACTGGGCCGCACAAGGGCTGCACGAGCCGCGCAACTACATCAACACCGTGATCGGCACGCGCCCCGTGCCTTCGCCCGGCGAGACGGACGGCGCCGGCGAAGAGCTGGGCGGCCAGGCGCTGCCTGAAAACGCCCCCGCGCCCGCAGAGGAGGCGCAGCCATGATGCGCAAGCTGCTGCCCGCCCCGCTGCTGTCGCTGGCCCTGCTGGTCATGTGGCTGCTGCTGGTGCGCTCCTACACCCTGGGGCAGGTGCTGCTGGGCGCGCTGGCGGGCTGGGCCATGCCCTGGTTCTTCGCCTCGCTGCGCCCGCACCGCCCGCGCATTCGCAGGCCCCTTGTGCTGGCCCGCTACATCCTCACCGTGGGCTGGGACGTGCTGCTGTCCAACCTGCAAGTGCTGCGCGGCGTGCTGCGCGTCTCGGCCCGCGCGCCTGCGCAGGATGGCTTTGTCATCATCCCCTTGCAGTTGCGCGACCCTTCCGCGCTGGCGGCGCTGGCCATGGTCACCACCGTCGTGCCCGGCACGGTGTGGTGCGAGATGGCGCGCGATGGCAGCGCCTTGCTGCTGCATGTGTGGGACCTGGAGGACAAAGCCGCCTTCATCGCCCACTACAAACAGCGCTACGAGCAGCCGCTGATCGAGATTTTTGAATCATGAATCTCCTGCTTCACGGCTCCATCCTCGCCACCTTGTTCGCCTATGGACTGGCCATGCTGCTATGCCTGTGGCGGCTGCTGCGCGGCCCGCGCGCGCAAGACCGCGTGCTGGCGCTGGACACCATTTACGCCATCGGCATGCTCATCGTGCTGGTTGCGGGCATCCGCTACGCCAGCCAGATGTACTTTGAGGCGGCGCTGCTGATTGCCCTGTTCGGCTTCGTCGGCACGGCTGCCATGGCCAAGTTCTTGCTGCGCGGCGAGGTCATCGAATGAGCGCCGCTGCCCTGCCCGTGCCTTTGTGGGCCGAAATCCTGGTGTCGCTGCTGCTGCTGGCCAGCGCCGTTTTCACGCTGGCCGCCGCCATTGGCCTGGTGCGCCTGCAAAGCTTTTTCCAGCGCATGCATCCGCCCGCGCTCATCTATACGGGCGCTGCCTGGTGCGTCACCCTGGCTTCCATCACCTACTTTTCAGCGCAGGGGCACGGCCTGGTGCTGCATGTGTGGATCATCATCATCTTGCTGTCCATCACGGTGCCCATCGCCACTGTGCTGCTGGCCCGCGCAGCGCTTTTTCGCAACCGGCAAGAACGCTTGGCGGGCACGCCCCTGCCGCTGCAACCGATGGTGGAGCCCAGCCTGGCTGAGGGCGAAAGCGCCGATCCTCAAACATGAAACGGCGCAAGGCAGGCGCTGGCGCGGCAATCCATCCGTCACGCCGTGCAGGCACGGCGGCTCGCCTACACTGCCCGCGCGTGCGCAAAAGCACGCACTTAAAAGCACGCACTTTTTTCTCCCTCTTTTTCTTGAAAGGAACGCACCGTGTTCAAAAAACTGCTGCTCCTGGGCGCCATGCTCTGCTGCTCCACCTTGTTTGCCGCAGACGTCAATACAGCCACTGCCGCCGAGCTGGACGCGATCAAGGGCATCGGCCCGGCCATGTCCGCCCGCATCATGAGCGAGCGCGAAAAAGCCCCGTTCAAGGACTGGGAAGATTTCAAAACCCGCGTCAAGGGCGTTGGCGACAAAAACGCAGCCAAGCTCTCTGACGCCGGGCTGACCGTAGGCGGCGGCGCTTACCCGCAAGCCAAGGCGGCCGCCCCGGCCGCTGCGGAAAAGCCTGCAGCCGAAGGCCGGAAGGGGAAGAAAGCCGAGAAGGCGGCCAAAACCGAAAAACCGGCCAAGGCTGAAAAACCAGCCGAATCGGCCAAGCCGTAAAAGCGGCCCTCTGCTCACGCAAAAAAGCCCGCACACGCGGGCTTTTACGATTGAAGGCAGAGCTGCAAATACTGACGCCACAAGGGCTTCCCAGCTTTTGCCTCTACCAACAAGCCACAGAAAGAGCGCGCCTGGCCCGGTAATGCACAGGCATAAACTTAGCTCCTCTATTCATAGCAATAGGTCCTAGTCGAAACTGCGCAGAATGGCATTTCACCCCATCTTTATTCGCTCCTGTTTTCAATGTGGACAGCAGGCAAAGCCAGGCCGCGCAAACCTAGAATGCCCTTTTCTTCACTTCCTGCGATGCTGTCATGACCCTGCCACGCCCCGCCGCCAAGCCCCGCTGCCCCCATTTTTCTTCCGGCCCTTGCGCCAAGCGCCCCGGCTACAGTCTTGCAGCGCTGGAGACGCAAACGCTGGGCCGTTCGCACCGCTCGGCCATCGGCAAGCAGGCGCTGGCCCGGGCATGCAGCGAAACACACCGCCTGCTGGGGCTGCCAGCCGACTGGCGCCTGGGCATCGTGCCCGCCTCGGACACCGGTGCGATGGAAATGGCGCTGTGGAGCCTGCTGGGGCCGCGCGGCGTGGACGCGCTCGGCTGGGAAACCTTTGGCCTGACCTGGGTGAAAGACGTGACGCAGCAGCTGAAGCTGCCCGACGTGCGCGTGTTCCAGGCCCCTTACGGCGAGCTGCCTGACCTGGCGCAAGTCGATTGCGACCGCGACGTGGTCTTCGCCTGGAACGGCACCACCAGCGGCGTGTGCGTGCCCAATGGCGACTGGATTGCCGACGATCGCCAGGGCCTGACCATTTGCGATGCGACCAGCGCCGCCTTTGCGATGGAGCTGCCCTGGCACAAGCTGGACGTGGCCACCTTCTCGTGGCAAAAGGCGCTGGGCGGCGAAGGCGCGCACGGCGTCATCGTGCTGTCGCCGCGCGCCGTGGCCCGGCTGCAAAGCTACACGCCGCCCTGGCCCATGCCCAAAATCTTCCGCATGACCACGCCCGACAAGCAAACGGGCGGCAACCAGCTCAACGAAGGCATCTTCCGGGGCGAAACCATCAACACCCCTTCCATGCTCTGCGTGGCCGACTGGCTGGACACCCTGGCCTGGGCCGAAGCGATGGGCGGCGTGCCCGCCCTGGCGGCCCGCAGCCGCCAGAGCCTGGCGCACATCGAGGCCTTTGTGGCGCAGCGCGACTGGATCAGCTTTCTGGCGCGCGATGCGGCCACGCGCTCATGCACCAGCGTGTGCCTGAAGCTGGCGCTGCCAGACGAGCAGGTCAAACAGCTGGCCAAACTGCTGCAAGACGAAGGCGTGGCCTACGACATTGGCTCCTACAAAGACGCCCCCGTGGGCTTGCGCATCTGGTGCGGCGCCACTGTGGAGCCGGAAGATGTGCGCGTGCTGCTGCAATGGCTGGACTGGGGCCGCGCGCAGCTTGGCCAGGCGTGAGCGGCGCATGTGCAAGATGGCGGCGCGGCGCTGTCTTGCGCCGCTCACTGCCTATAAATTTGCTCTTTTATCAAGAGCAATATGTCCTAGTGAAATCTGCGCAAGGCGTCTTTTTGCCCCCTTCAAATTAGCTCCTGTTTTTGATACTCCTTGAGCTGGCCGCCGGATCGGGCTGAAAGGCTAGGGCGCGCGCAGCGCCGCCGCGTGGTGCGCCATGTGATCGGCCATGAAGCTGGCCATGAAGTAGTAGCTGTGGTCATGGCCCGCGTGCATGCGCAGCGTGAGCGGGTGGCCCGCCCGCTCGCAGGCGGCTTGCAGCAAATCGGGCCGCAGCTGGGGCAGAAATTCATCCGCCTCGCCCTGATCGACCAGCAGCGGCAGGCGCTCGCTCAAAGGCTGGGCGATGAGGGCCGTGGCATCGTGCGCCAGCCAGGCGGCGGGGTTGTCGCCCAGATAGGCGGCAAACGCCTTGCGCCCCCACGGCGCTTGCGCGGCGGCGCAAATGGGCGCGAAGGCGCTCACGCTGCGATAGCGCCCCGGATGCCGCAGCGCCAGCGTGATGGCCCCGTGCCCGCCCATGCTGTGGCCGCTGATGCCGCGCACGGGCAGCGCGGCAAAGTGCCGCTCCACCAGCGCGGGCAGCTCCTGCGCCACGTAATCTTCCATGCGGAAATGCGCGGCCCAGGGCGCTTGCGTGGCGTTGACGTAAAAGCCCGCGCCCTGGCCCAGGTCATAGGCCGCGTCATCCGGCACGCCAGCGCCGCGCGGGCTGGTATCGGGCGCCACCACGATCAGCCCGTGCTGCGCCGCCCACTGCTGCGCCCCGGCCTTGGTGATGAAGTTCTGCTCGGTGCAGGTCAGCCCCGAAAGCCAATACAAAACCGGGCATTTTTCTCCCGCCAATGCCGCTGGCGGCAGGTAAATGCCGAATTTCATGGGCGTGCCCGTGCTGGCGCAGTCGTGCTGCCAGACTTCCTGGCGGCCGCCAAAACTGGCGTGCTGTTCAAGGCGTTGCATGATGGTTTTCCTGATTTGGCGTGTTTTCAAAAACCGTGCGTCATGAATTCATTCATCCAGATTCAAATAACGCAAATAACATGAATCGCGCAAATGGCGAAATCAATAATGCACCACGCTGCGAATGGATTGGCCCGCGTGCATCAATTCAAATGCCTCGTTGATGTTTTCCAGCGGCAGGGTGTGCGTCACGAACGGGGCCAGTTTGATTTCGCCTTTCATGGCCTGCTCGACCATGCCGGGCAACTCGCTGCGGCCTTTGACGCCGCCAAAGGCGCTGCCCAGCCAGCGGCGGCCGGTGACGAGCTGGAAGGGGCGGGTGGAAATTTCCTGCCCCGCGCCTGCCACGCCGATGATGACGCTCTGGCCCCAGCCCCGGTGCGCGCATTCCAGCGCGGCGCGCATGACTTGAACGTTGCCAATGCATTCAAAGCTGTGGTCCACGCCCCAGCCGGTCATTTCGATGATGACTTGCTGGATGGGCTGCGCGTGGTCTTTGGGATTGACGCAGTCGGTCGCGCCAAAGGTGCGGGCCAGCTCGAATTTGGCGGGGTTGGTGTCGATGGCGATGATGCGGCCCGCCTTGGCGAGCTTTGCGCCCTGGATGACGGCCAGGCCGATGCCGCCCAGCCCGAACACGGCCACGCTGTCGCCCGGCTGCACTTTGGCGGTGTTTTTCACGGCGCCCAGGCCGGTGGTCACGCCGCAGCCCAGCAGGCAGACTTGCTCCGGATTGGCGGCGGGGTTGATCTTGGCCAGCGAGACTTCGGCCACCACCGTGTATTCGCTGAAAGTGGAGCAGCCCATGTAGTGATACACGGGCTGGCCCTGGTATGAAAAGCGCGTGCTGCCATCGGGCATCAGGCCCTTGCCTTGCGTGGCGCGCACGGCGGTGCACAGGTTGGTTTTGCCGCTTTTGCAAAACAGGCACTGGCGGCACTCGGCGGTGTAAAGGGGGATGACGTGATCGCCCGGCTGCACGCTGGTAACGCCCTCGCCCGCTTGCACGACGACGCCCGCGCCTTCGTGCCCCAGCACGGCGGGAAAGACGCCTTCGGGGTCATCGCCGCTCAAGGTGAAGGCGTCGGTGTGGCACACGCCGGTGTGGGTGATGCGCAGCAGCACTTCGCCCGCGCGGGGCGGGGCCACGTCGATTTCAACAATCTGCAAGGGTTTGCCGGGTTCAAAGGCAACGGCGGCGCGTGATTTCATGGCCTGGCTCTCCTGTGAATGATGGGGAGCGGGCAGTGTAGGCCCCGCCGCCCGGACTGGCGCGAGAGAAGGCGGGCGATGAAACAGACGGGCAAACAGGCGCGGGAGACAGGCACGAAATGGGCGAGAGGGCGGGCCGCGTGGTCAGTCCATGTCGCAGGCCGTGCCGTTTTGCAGGCGGCGGGCGCGGTCATGCGTGTCGGGGTGGGTGCTGAACCAGTTGTCGCCGCCGGGGGCCGGAGAGTCGGCTGGTTTGCGCCGTTCAGGCTGGTTTTCAGGTTTTGGGGGCTGGCCCGCCTTGCGGGATGGGGCGGGCGCTGGCGGCTTGTCGTTCCATTTTTCAGCGGCCAGCAGCAGCGTGCCCAGCGGGGCGGCGGGCATGTGCAGCGCGTGCAGCAGGCGCTGGGCGTAGCAGTCGGCTTCGCGTTCGTGGCTGCGGCTGTAGGAGGTGGCGGCCAGCAGCGTGGTGGCGGAAGCGGTGACGGTGGGCAAGTCGCCCAGCGCGAAGCCCAGGCCCAGGCCGATAACGCTTTGCTCCAGCACGGAGCGGGTGCCGTGGCGGTGCTGCACGTGGCCGATTTCATGGGCCAGCACGCCCATGAGCGCTTCGTCGCCCGCGCCGGGGGTGCTGCCGGCCAGTTCCACCATTGCGTCGGTCATGACGATGGCGCCGCCGGGCATGGCGAAGGCGTTGGGCGGCATGCCGGAGCGAAAGCGCAGCTCCAGCGGGGGCGCGTAGCCGCTGTAGTGGTGCAGGGCGGCGTCTTGCTGCACGGCGGCGGCCAGGCGGGCGAATTGCGCTTGCAGCTCAGCCTGGCGCGCGGGCGGGATTTTGCTGGGCTTGAGGTAGCCGCCGTCCAGCTGATCAAGCACTTGCCGGGTGACTTGCCGCTCCCAGGCCAGCGGCACGGCGCGCGCCAGATGGCGGGCGGCCCAGGGCGTGCCGTGGTGGTAGAAGGTCCACAGCCCCGCGCCCACGAGCAGCAGCATGCCCAGCAGCGCGGGCCAGCGCGTTTGCATTTTCTCGGCCAGCGTGGGCTGCCCGCCAGCAGCGGCCAGGGCGGCCTGCCAGGCGGCGGGATCGTGCACTTGCAGGCTGCCGTGAGGCCCCAAGTCGATGGAGAGGGTTTCGGGCGTGCGGCGCGCGCTCCAGCGTTCGGGCCACTGCACGTCTTTGCGGGGCACGGCAAAGGGCGCGCCGCCTTCGGGGCGCAGCCACAGCACGGGGCCTTGCGGACTGGCCTGAAGCAGCGCCTGCGCGGGCCGCGCGCGGGTGCTGCGGCCATCGAACCAGTGAACGTTCAGGGGGGTCATCGCGGGGCGCTCAGATCAGATCCAGCCCCAGCACATCGGCCACGGCGTCGCCGAAAGCGCCTTGCTGGCGCACCATTTCACCGCTCACCTGATCCAGCCCGCCGCGCACGTACAGCGTGACGGAATTGGCGCGCGCCGCGTATTCGCTGACCACGGCATAGGGGCGGTAAAAGCCCAGGGTAAGCAGCGTCAGCAGCATGTTCCTGACGCACAGCCACACGTAGGCGCCAGTCTTGAGGCTGGTTTTGGAGCGGGCCATGCCGCCCAGCCCGGCGCCGTTCCACACCAGCTGGAACCGGCGCGCCACGCGGAAGGCGCGCGCGGGCACCGTGACGGCCACCACGAGCGTGAGAATGACCAGCGCCGCCATCACCAACATGCCAATGTTGCCGGGGCGTCCCCCGCCCGCCGCCGCTCCCATGATGCCCACAAAGGCAAGCATCATCAGCACCCAAGCGGCCACCATGCCGATGGCGCCGATGATGCCTATCTGCACGTACATCACCACCCACTCGCTGAAGGCCAGCCGCAGCCGCCCCGGCTGCTGACCCAGAAAGGCGCGCCGCACGCGCAGCACGCAGTAGTTGTATTCCAGCCGCATGAACGCCAGCCAGCCGCCCAGCACGGCCAGCAGCATGCCGCCCAGCGCCAGCATCATGTGTTCCGGCAGCTCCGGCTCGCGGGCATCGCCGGCGGGTTCATCGCCGGATTCGTCAAGCTCGCCAGATTCGCTCTCTCCGGCTTCGCTCTCGTCTGCGCCAGGTTCGCCGGATTCAGGCGCGCGCGCTTCAGCTGCATCGCCTTCTGGCAGCAGCCCGTCCGGCGCCGCAGCCTGCGGGCCGCTGCCGCTGGCAGCGGAATGAGATGCGGCAGAGGATGCCGCGCTGGCGGCCGTTTCTTTTTCGTCTTCCAGCACTGCGGCGGCGAAGCCCACGCCCATCATCAGCGCGCCCGCCAGCGCCAGCGGCCAGCTGGCCTTGTACACCTCGCCCCAGGTGGCGCGAAACGACATGCGCACCCCGCGCCAGCGCGTGCAGCCAAAGCGAAAACGCATGGCGCTGCCCCACAGAAACGGCAGCACCGCCAGAAAGGCTGCCCACAGCCCGATTGCCAGCTTCTGGAAGCCGAAGTGATTGGCCGCCTCGAACAGGCCGTAGAACGAGAGCATGACCACAAAGCCCAGAAACATGCGCCACGGCCTGCGCACCGAAAACTCCAGCGGGCTGCCCGCCACCTGCGTGTGCCCGTAAAAGTATTTGATGCTGCGGTAGCGCGCAAAGGGCGTGTACAGCCCCAGCGTGGCCAGCATCAGCAGCACATTGACGATCCACACCCTGAAATATTCGCTGCCCAGCCCCGTGAAGCGGACGGCATGGGCCTCAATGGCGGGGCGCTGCGCCGCCGCTGGCAAAGGCGGCGGCGCGAAGGGCGGTGAAGGCGGCAATGGCGGTGTGACTGACATGGCTCAATTGTTTCATGAGGTGACGGTCACGCCCCTTCATGGCCTAACCGTGAAAGAAGGAAAAGGCGGACCGCTATAGGCAGAGCGCGGCAATCCCAGGTGGTTATTCGCTCGCCAGAGATTGTTCTCAGCGAATTTCTTCTCCATGGACATGCCGGAAGGCAAAAAGAATTTGATGGTTGGCCGCTGCCAGGGCTTGCCGTAACCATCACGCCCAGCCCAGCCCCAGGCGCAAGGGCAAATACACGGCCATGCCCGCGCCGATCACGCCCGGCAGCGTCCAGGGCCGGCCCTGAAACCGCCTGTAAAACAGCGCAGCCGCCAGCGCGGCCCACAGGCGGGCGTCGCGCCACTGGAAAAAGTCCTGCATTTGCAGCGCCAGCACATCCGGGGCCACCACGGCAGCCAGCGCGGCAATGGGGGCGTATTGCAGGCCGCGCTCCAGCCAGCGGGGCATGGGCAGCGGGCGCGCAGAGATGAAAAACAGGCAGCGCGTGATGACCGTCAGGGCCGTCAGCCCCGCCAGCGCCAGCAGCGTCCAGCCGTCGGTTGCGCCCGCACTCATGGGCACTGCCCTCGCGGGCGGGCCAGGCCCTCCAGCGCCAGCCCGGCCGACACGGCAGCGGCAATGGCCGCGACGATGCCCAGGCGATACGGCATGGCATGGGCGGCCACGGCCGCCGCGCCCGCCACCAGGGCGGCTATGCCGCGCAAGCGCCGCCCTGCCAGCGACAGCGTCACGCCCAGCAGGGCCAGCGTGCCAGCAAACTCCAGCCCCCATCCCGGCGGCATGGCATGACCGGCGAAGATGCCCGCCAGGCCCGCCGCCTGCCAGCTGCACCAGCCCAGCGCGTTGCCGCCCCACAGATAAGCCAGCCGCGCGCGGCGCTGGCGCGGCGTGCGCCCCGGCGCGGGAAAACGCCGCACCAGCAGCACATAGCTCAAGTCGCCCGTGGTGTAGCCCAGCAGCAGGCGGCGCAGCAGCGGCAGGTGAATGAGGTAGGCGCGCAAATGCAGGCTGAAGACGACAAAGCGCAAGTTCACGCACAGCGCCGTCAGCCAAATGACCCACAGCGGCGCGGCAGCGGCAATCAGAGGCAGCGCCGCCAGCTGCGCGCTGCCCGCATAGACAAGTAGCGCCATCAGCACGCTTTCAGCCACCGACATGCCGGACTTGACCATGGCCACCCCCGTCATGAACGACCAGACGGATGTGCCCAGGGCCACGCCCGCCATGTCTTGCGCACCGGCGCGAAAGAAAGGGTTGTGCAGCAGCTGAAAAAAAGTGCGCCGCCGCTGCCCGCATGCCGCGCGCGCCGGCATCAGTCAAGCAGCGCTCCGGCTTGCAAGGCGGGCAGGCCGCGCACGAAATCGCTGGCGAGCAGGCGCTTGCCGCCAGCGCGTTGCAGCTCGCTCACGCACACCGCGCTGGCTTCCGTGCCTGTTTCAGCGTCAGCCCCGCAAGCGATGTGTATGCCCTGCCCGTCAACAGCCAGCACCTGCCCCGGCTGGCTGCCGGCGGGCACGGGCAACGGGCTTAAGGCGCTGCGCCAGAGCTTGAGCGTTTCCGCGCCCAGGCGGGCGCTGGCGCAAGGAAAGGGGTTGAACGCGCGAATGCGGCAGTCAATCTGCCGCGCTGGCAGCGCCCAGTCGATGGCGCTTTCGGCTTTTTCCACCTTGCGCGCGTAGCTCACGCCTTCTTTGGGCTGCGGCGTGGCGCGCAAGCCGCCGCAAGCGGCGATTTCCAGCGCCTCGACGATGAGCCGCCCGCCCAGCGCGGCCAGTTTGTCGTGCAACGTGGCCGTGGTGTCTTGCGCAGCGATGGGCAGGCGCTCGGTCAGCAGCATGCCGCCCGTGTCCAAGCCCTCGTCCATTTGCATGATGGTCACGCCCGTTTGCGCGTCGCCCGCCTCGATGGCGCGGTGTATGGGCGCTGCGCCCCGCCAGCGCGGCAGCAGGCTGGCGTGAATGTTCAGGCAGCCCAGGCGCGGCATTTGCAGCGCCCAGACCGGCAGGATGAGGCCGTAGGCGGCCACCACCATCACGTCAGCTTGCACTGCCTCCATCGCCGCGCGGGCCGCTTGCGCCTCGTCGGCAAAGCGCCCATCCAGCCGCAGGCTGCGCGGCTGAAGCACCTGGCTGGCGGCCAGGCCGTGCGCCAGCGCCCATTGCTTGACGGGCGAAGCCTGCTCTTTCATGCCCCGGCCGGCGGGCCGGTCAGGCTGGGTGAGCACCAGCGGCACTTCAAAGCGGGCCGCGCACAGGCGCTCCAGCGCCACGCGGGCAAATTCAGGCGTGCCGGCGAAGATGACTTTCATGGCTTTTTCCCCGGCTTTTCCGGTTTTGTTTCAAGCTTCTTTTCCGGTTTTGCTTCCGGCTTGATTTCCGGCTCAGGCAGGGCGGCGGCGGCTTCGCAAGGCGTCAGGCGCACGCGCCAGCCGTCTTTTTGCAGCGCGGCGGCCAGCTGGGCCACTAGGCGGTCGTTGTAGGCCAGTTCATGAACGCCGCGCACGCCCAGCGCGCCGGGAACGCGGGGCTGTGCCCAGCATCCAGCAGCAGCAGGGGCTGCCGCTGGCTGGCGGGCAGCGCGGCGGCAGGTGCCGGATTCAGGCTGGCAAACGTTGTCGCGGTATTTCATCCATTCGCCTGGATGATTTTCAAGTCTTCGCGGACGTCGGCATTAATTTGTTTGCCCAGCGCCTTGTAAACCTCGTTGAGTTCCTTGTCTGATTCAATAAAGAGCTTCGCAAGGCAATAAGTCCGGTCATACGAGGTGGTGTATTTGTCGCATTCACCGGCGGCATGCGCGGATGAGCAAAAAGCCCACGCCACCAAAGCGGCAGCCATGATTCGAGAGATTTTCATCATGATTCTCCTGGATTGAAAAACAATTTTGCAGGCCGCGCGCCGCTTGGCATGGCGCAAGATGCAGCGGCAGGAAAGCCTTCATCACAGCGACTGAAGAAACCCGCGAATTGTGCATGGAGCCGTTTCATGACCCGCCCATAACGGCCAGGCGCAAACAGGGAACCGAGAGAATGATTTAGCTCCTGTATCCATAGCAATAGGTCCTAGATGAACCTGCGCAGAACGGCATTCCAGCGCCTTTTTTTGCTCCTGTTTTTGGTGTAATTGCTGCGCTCCTGGCGGCTCATGCAAACTGTGAGCAGGCTGCATTAAAGCCCTTTTTCAAGTCTGGCCCTGGGGGGCGGCGGTTCAGAATAGGCTGCAAGGCGCAGTTTTGCGCCTCATCAAGGATTTGCGGCGCCCAGGAGCATCCCAATCTGCGCTTTCACGCTCACGGACGAGCCATGGCTTTGAATACCAGGGCGGCACGGGCGGCGGGCCATTTTGAATATGAATGCGCCGCCAATCCGGAAAAGAACGGAAAAGAAAATGGGCAAAAAAAAGCCGCCTGAATAATCAGGCGGCTTTTTGAATCCTTTGGCGGAGTGGACGGGACTCGAACCCGCGACCCCCGGCGTGACAGGCCGGTATTCTAACCGACTGAACTACCACTCCGCGCCGGTGCGACTTTTTGCTTTCTTGCGAAAGCCAAGCGCCGCAAAACTTGGCGACCCTACGGGGATTCGAACCCCGGTACTCACCGTGAAAGGGTGATGTCCTAGGCCTCTAGACGATAGGGTCAAAACCGATTTTTTTGGTGGAGGTAAGCGGGATCGAACCGCTGACCTCTTGCATGCCATGCAAGCGCTCTCCCAGCTGAGCTATACCCCCGTTTCATCTGCTCTGGCTTTTGCCTTGCAGCGAAAGCGCGAATTTTATATCAATTTTCAGGCTTTGCGCAAGCAGTCCAGAACTTTTTGCTGGTGGTGCAGCGCCAGCACGGCGTCGAGGCTGGGCGTCTGGTGCGTGCCCATGACGAGAACGCGCACGGGCATGGCCAGCTGGGGCATTTTCAGGCCGTGCTCGGCCAGCGTTTGCTTGACGGCGGCGGAGATGGCGGCGGCGTTCCATTCGCTGACGGCTTTCAGCCTGTCATGCAGACTGGCGATGGCGGGGCGAATGGCGTCGGTGACGAACTGGTCCAGCTCTTGTTGCGGCGGCTGCACGTCGGCGTAGTAGGCGCGCGCCCAGCCGGCCAGGGCCATGGTGGTTTCGCAGCGGTCTTTGAAGAGGGCGCAGATGGCGGGCAGGCGTTCGTCGGTTTGCGCGATGCCGCGCTTTTGCAGCTGCCCGGCCACCAGCGGGGCCAGCTCGGCGTCGGGCATGGCCTTGATGTGCTGGGCGTTCACCCAGCGCAGCTTGGCTTCGTCGAACTGGGCGGCGCTTTTGCCCAGGTGATCCAGGTCGAACCAGGCCAGGAATTGCTCGCGGCTGAAGATTTCATCGTCGCCGTGGCTCCAGCCCAGGCGGGCCAGGTAGTTGATCATGGCGTCGGCCAGGTAGCCTTCGTCGCGGTATTGCGTCACGGCCTTGGCGCCGTTGCGCTTGCTCATTTTTTCGCCCTGTTCGTTGAGCACGGTGGGCAAGTGGGCGTAAACGGGCGGCTCGTGGCCCAGCGCGCGGAAGATGTTGATCTGGCGCGGCGTGTTGTTCACGTGGTCGTCGCCGCGTATGACGTGGGTGATGCCCATGTCCATGTCGTCCACCACCACGCAGAAGTTGTAGGTGGGCGTGCCGTCGGGGCGGGCGATGACCAGATCGTCCAGCTCGGCGTTGCTGATTTCAATGCGGCCTTTGACTTTGTCGTCCCAGGCCACCACGCCGTCTTTCGGGTTTTTGAAGCGCAGCACGGGCTGCACGCCTTCGGGCACGGGCGGCAGCGTTTTGCCCGGTTCGGGCCGCCACGTGCCGTCGTAGCGCGGCTTTTCGCGCGCGGCTTCCTGGCTGGCGCGCAGCGCGTCGAGTTCCTGCTTGCTCATGTAGCAGGGGTAGACGTGGCCGGCCGCTTGCAGCCGGGCCAGCACTTCTTTGTAGCGGTCCATGCGCTGCATTTGGTAATAGGGGCCTTCATCCGGCTTCATGCCGAGCCAGTCCATGCTCTCCAAAATGACATCGACGGCGGCCTGGGTGGATCGCTCCAGGTCGGTGTCTTCGATGCGCAGCACGAAATCGCCCCCCTTGGCGCGGGCGAAGGCCCACGGGTAGAGCGCGGAGCGGATGTTGCCCAGGTGAATGAAGCCCGTGGGCGAAGGGGCAAAGCGGGTGCGCACGCGGGCGGGGGTTGGGGAAGATGGTTTGGTCATGGGATTGGGAAAGAGAAAACGGCGGCGGTTCAGCCTTGCAGCCCGCGCAGCAAGTCGGCGCGGATGTCGTCCAGGTGCTCCAGCCCCACGGCCACGCGAATCAGGCCCTGGGTCACGCCGGCGGCCTGGCGCTGCTCTTCGCTCAGGCGGCCATGCGAGGTGCTGGCGGGGTGGCTGACGATGGTTTTCACATCGCCCAGATTGGTGGCAATGCTGCACACGCGCAGCGAGTCAATGAGATGAAAGGCCCGGCGGCGCGCTTCATCGGGCGTGCTGCCGGGCAGGCTGAAGGCCAGCACGGCGCCGCCCAGGCCGCCTTGCTGCTGCATGGCCAGCGCGTGCTGCGGGTGCGAGGGCAGGCCGGGGTAATACACGCGCTCCACGGCGGGCTGGCTCTCCAGCCACCGGGCCAGTTGCAAGGCGGCTTCGCTTTGGGCGCGCACGCGCAGCGAGAGCGTTTCCAGCCCCTTGTGCACCACCCAGGCGTTAAAGGGCGAGAGCGTCAGCCCCGCCGCGCGCGCCACGGGCGAGAGCTGGCCAATGAGTTCGCCGCTGCCGCACACGGCGCCGGCCATGACGCGGCCTTGCCCGTCCAGAAACTTGGTGCCCGAATGCACCGCCAAGTCAGCCCCCAGCGCCAGCGGGCGTTGCAGCACGGGCGTGGCAAAGCAGTTGTCCACCGCCAGCAAGGCGCCGGCCTGGTGGGCGATGGCCGCCAGCGCGGCGATGTCGCACACCTCGGTGAGCGGATTGGTCGGCGTTTCGGCAAACAGCAGGCGCGTGTTCGGGCGCACGGCGGCTTGCCAGGCGGCGGGGTCGGTCTGCGAGACAAAGCTCGTTTGCACGCCAAAGCGCGCGAAGTCCGTGCCGAACAGCCGCATGGTGGAGCCGAACATGGAGCGCGAGCAGATCACGTGATCGCCCTGTTTGAGCAGCGCCAGGCCCAGCAGCAAGATGGCCGACATGCCGCTGGCCGTGGCCAGCGCCCGTTGCGCGCCTTCCAGCGCGGCCAGGCGCTGCTCGAAGGCGGTGACGCTGGGGTTGCCCGTGCGGCTGTAGGTGTAGCCCTCGTCCGGGCTGGCGAAGTTGCGCGCCGATGTTTCGCTGTCCGGCTGCACAAAGCAGCTGGTGAGATATAGCGCCTCGGAGTGCTCGCCGTAGCCGCTGCGCGGGATGGTGGTGCGCACGGCCAGGGTGTCCGGGTGCAGGCCGGGGGGCAGAGGCAGGGTGTCGGTGGGTTTGGTCATGGCAGGCCTTCAGGGCGGATTAAAGAAAAGAGGAGCAAATCCAAGGCCCAAAAAATGGGCCTTGCGCTCATTCCACTAGGACGTCATGCTATGAATAAAGGAGCAAAATAAGCCGCTTGCTCAGGCATCCGCGTCTTCCTGTTTGGCGGCCTGGGCAGCCTCGGCGGCGCGGCGCTCCTGCTGCATGCGCGCCAGCGTCTCTTCGGTGATGTCGCCCGTGACGTAGATGCCGTCAAAGCACGAAGCGTCAAAGCCCGGCAGCGCCGCATTGAGCTGGCCGATGGCCTGCTTCATCGCCTCCGCGTCCTGGTAGATGAGCGCGTCGCAGCCGATGAGCTGGCAAATTTCTTCCGTGCTGCGACCATGCGCCACCAGCTCCTCGCGCGTGGGCATGTCAATGCCATACACGTTGGGAAAGCGCACGGGCGGCGCGGCGCTGGCCAAGAAAACCTTGCTGGCCCCGGCGTCGCGCACCATCTGCACGATTTCGCGGCTGGTGGTGCCGCGAACGATGGAGTCATCGACCAGCAGCACGTTCTTGCCTGCGAACTCGCTGGCGATGGGGCTGAGCTTTTGCCGCACCGATTTTTTGCGCACGGCCTGCCCCGGCATGATGAACGTGCGGCCCACGTAGCGGTTTTTCACAAAGCCTTCCCGGCACGGCAGCCCCAGCAGCTGCGCCAGCCGCGCGGCGCTGGGGCGGCTGGTTTCGGGCACGGGAATGACCACGTCAATTTGCGTGGGCGGCACGGTGGAAACCACGCGCCTGGCCAGCGCCTCGCCCAGCGCAATGCGGGCCTGATAGACGGAGATGCCATTCATCACCGAATCGGGCCGGGCCAGATACACGTATTCAAAGATGCAGGGCGTGCAGCGCGGCTGCTGAGCGCACTGCATGGCGCTGCGCTCGCCGCTGGCGCCAATGAACACGGCCTCGCCCGGCTCCAGATCGCGCTCCAGCGCGCAGCCCAGCCCTTCCAGCGCCACGGATTCGCTGGCCACCATCGTCAGCCCGTCGGCGCTGCGGCCCATGCACAAAGGGCGGATGCCGTGCGGATCGCGAAAGGCCAGCAGGCCATGCCCCGCAATCATGGCAATCACGGCGTACGAGCCGCGCACGCGCTGGTGCACGCCGCGCACGGCGGCAAATACATCCTCTTGCGTGAGCGTGTGCCCGCGCGAAACGCGCTCCAGCTCATGCGCCAGCACGCCCAGCAGCACCTCGGAATCGCTGCTGGTGTTGGTGTGGCGGTGATCGGTGGAAAACAGCTCGGCCTTGAGCGCCGGCGCGTTGGTGAGATTGCCGTTGTGCACCAGCACGATGCCAAAAGGCGCGCTCGTATAGAAAGGCTGCGCCTCTTCTTCGCTGTAGGCGTTGCCCGCCGTGGGGTAGCGCACCTGGCCCAGCCCCATGTTGCCGGGCAGCGCGCGCATGTTGCGGGTGCGGAACACATCGCGCACCATGCCGCGCGCCTTGTGCATGAAAAAGCGGCGCTCGTGCTGGGTGGCGATGCCCGCCGCGTCCTGCCCCCGGTGTTGCAGCAGCAAAAGCGCGTCATAAAGAATCTGATTGACAGGGGCGCTATGGACTGCGCCAGCAATGCCGCACATGGTGGTTGGCTCCGGGTTGAGGTGGGAAAAAGCAGTTTTTCAGTAATGCACGCCCTGCCGCAGGGTAATGCTGCGGCGCTCGGCGGGCTGGGGTTCGGCGGCAGCGGGCTGCGCCTGAGCCGGCGGCGGCGCCACGGCGGGCGTGGGCGCAGGCACAGGGGCGGGCGCAACAGCAGGAGCCGGGACGGAAACAGGGGCAGGGGTTGCATGGCGGCGGCCGTGCGCGCCATGCTCCGTGCCATGCGCGCGATGCGGTCTCGCGCCATGCCCGGCAGGCTCAGCTGGCGCGATAGGCGCGGCAGGGGCCACCGGCGCAGCTTGGGCGGGCGGCGGCGCCACGTCAGGCGGCGGCGCGGAGGCCGCCTGGGGCGCCGCAGGCGCGGCAGCGGCCGGATGGGCGGGAACAGAAGCTGGCGCGCCGCCGCCCAGCAGGGACGGGTCATGCAGCAGGGCGGCCCACGCATCGGCAGGCGGCAGCGAAGGCGGCTCCTTGGGCAGCAGAGGCACAAAACCGGAAGCCGCCCGCAAGCTCCAGGAATGCGGCCACCACGGCTTGCGGGCCAGCGGGGTTGCGCCGCACAGCCACACCATGAGCACCACGATGAGCAGCGCGCGGCAGACGCCGAACACCGCGCCCAGGCCCCGGTCCACGGCGCGCAGGCCCACGGCCTCGGCGCCGCGCGACACCATCCAGGCCACGAAGCCTCCCGCGAAAACCGCCAGCACGTAAATCAGCGCGAAGCCTGCGGCCAGCCGCACGCCAGGCAGGGAGTTCTCCATGGGCAGCCAGGCCGCCACATCGGCTGCGAAGGCGCGGGCCAGAAAAAAGCCGCCCACCCAGCCGCACAGCGCAATGGCCTCGATCAGAAAACCGCGCATGAACCCCGCCAGCAGCGACACCAGCAGCACTGCCAGGGCCACCCAGTCCAAGGGAGTTGGAAAGATTTCGGCAGACATGTCGTTCACGCTCCTTGAAGGTGAGTGAAAAAACCAAAACAGGCGTCAGCGCCCTGGAGCCTGCGCCACAGCATGCGCGCCCTCACTGCGCCTGCACGGCGGAGGGCAGGCCCGCGCGTTTGAGCGCGGCGGCGGCCTTGTCAGCCTCTTCGCGGGAGCTGAAAGGGCCGGCCCGCACGCGGGTGCGCTGGCCGGAGGCCGTACTGACCGCCTGCGTGTAGGTGTGCACGCCCGCGCGCTCGGCTTTCTGGCGGGCGCTGGCCGCGCCTGCCGCATCGGCAAACGCGCCAATCTGGATGAAAAAGCGGCTGCCGCCAGCGGCGGGCTTGCTGGCGGGTTTGTCTGCGGCCTTGTCGGCAGCCTTGTCTGCCGGTTTGGCGTTGCGGCCTTCCAGCAGCGCGCGCGCGCGGTCGCCGTCGCTGGCTTCGGCCGCGCGCGAAGGCTTGCCGCCCTGGCCGTGCAGCAGGGCCAGGGCGCGCTGCGCGTCGCCGCTGCTTTCGCGCGCAGCGGCGCGAGGCTTGTCGGCAGCCTTGTCCGCCGGTTTTTCCGCAGGTTTCTCCACCGGCTTGTCCGCAGGCTTGACGGGTTTGCGGTCAGCTGGTTTTTCCGCCGGCCTGGCCGGTTTTTCGGCGGGCTTGGCTGGTTTCTCGACGGTTTTTTCAGGTTTGGCGGGCTTGGCTGCGGGTTTTTCAGCCGGTTTTTCCGCTGGCTTGTCCGCCGCAGGCCGGGACTGGGGCGGCTGCGGCTGATAGGGCGTGAGCGGCTGCGGGCGCGCAGACGCGGCGGGCGGTTCAGGCGCGGCTCCAGTGGCGGCAATGAGTTCTTCGCGCTCATTCAGGCTGTCTGCCGTGTCAATCTGGCTGCTGCGCGCGGAGGCGGCGGATGAAGGCGGCGGAGGCAGTGGAGCGACCTGATCGCGGTCTGGAATGACCACGGGCGCTTGCACGGCCACGGGCCTGGGCTGCGAAGAAAACAGCATGGGCAGCCCGATGATGGCGGCAGCCACCAGCACCAGCGCGCCCAGCAGGCGCACGCGCGCCTGGCGGCGCAGCTCATCGACCGACAGGGCGGGCGCCGCCGGCTCTGACCGCTTGCGGCCCGCATGAGCGGGCGAGGGTTTGTCCTGGCCGGGGGGGCGAAAAGGAGGAAAGGCCATGAGCGGTAAGGCGGACGAAAGTGTGAAGGCGAAGGCGTGAAGGCGTGCTGGAGGCGGGCGGGGCCGGTCAGGCGGATAGGCGCGCCGCCCAAGGCAAGCCGTGCGGCGGCTCGTCAGTTTGGCGTGGCCCTGGGCGGCGGCACGGGCTGGCCCGGCTCCAGATGCGGCACGCCATGCCGCAGCACGCCGCCGACGGTGAAAAACGAGCCAAAGACGACGATTCTATCGGTCGCCTCAGTCGCCAGCGCTGCGGCGTTCAGGGCCTGGGCGGGGCTGGCAAAGCACTCGGCGGGCACGTTCTTGCGCCGGGTTTGCGCCTGCCACAAAGCCTGCAATTGGGCGGCAGGCAGGGCGCGGGGCGTGGGCAAATCGGTGAAATACCAGTGGTCGATGATGGGGTCAATGCGCGCAAGGATGCCCGGCAGGTCTTTGTCGCGCATGGCGCCGAACACGGCGCGGGTGGTGGGGTAAAAGCCCATCGCGTCCAGATTGGCCGCCAGCGTGGCCACGGCGTGGGGGTTGTGCGCCACATCCAGCACCAGGGCGGGCTTGCCCGGCACGATCTGAAAGCGCCCTGGCAGCGTGACGTGCGCCATGCCGCCCCGCACGGCCTGCGCCGTCACGGGCAGGCGGCTGCGCAGGGCCTGCAGCGCGGCCAGCGCGCCAGCGGCGTTCACCAGCTGGTTGGCGCCGCGCAGGGCCGGATAGGCCAGGCCGCTGTAGCGCCGCCCGCGCCCGGCCCAGGCCCATTGCTGCTTGTCGCCGCTGACGTTGAAGTCGCGCCCCGACAGCCACAAATCCGCCCCGATGGCCGTGGTGCGCTCGATCACGCTTTGCGGCGGCACGGGGTCGCTGACGATGGCGGGGCGGCCCGCGCGCAAGATGCCCGCCTTCTCGCGGCCGATTTCCTCGCGCGTGGCGCCCAGAAATTCGGCGTGGTCGATGTCCACGCTGGTGATGATGGCGCAGTCGGCGTCGATGATGTTCACGGCATCCAGCCGCCCGCCCAGGCCCGCTTCCAGCACCACGGCATCCAGCCCGGCCCCTGCGAGCACATGCAAGATGGCCAGCGTGGTGAACTCAAAGTAGGTCAGCGCCACGCTGCCGCGCGCCTGCTCCACGGCGGCGCAGGCCGCCGCCAGCGTTTGGGCGTCGCAAGGCTGGCCGCGCACGCGGCAGCGCTCTTCAAAATCCACCAGATGCGGCGAGGTGTAGACGCCCACGCGGTAGCCCGCGTGCGTGAGCACGGCCTCCAGCATGGCGCAAGTGGAGCCTTTGCCGTTGGTGCCCGCCACGGTGAAAACAGGGCAGGCAAACGCCAGCCCCATGCGCGAGGCCACTTCGCGCACGCGCTCCAGCCCCAGCGCGATGTTTTCAGGATGCAGGCGCTCGGCATGCGCGAGCCATTCGGCCAGAGTCTTCGGGGTGCTCATGATGCAAGGAGATCGCTGTATTGACTATGCTTTTGATAGCAGCCTGCGCTGATTTCACTAGGACAAACGGCCGATTTGATGCCTGAACCTGATGCCTGGCCCTTGATCGAAGCCCGCGCCTTGGCGCCCCGCTCACGCAGCCGACTTGGCGGCCTCGCGCGGCACGCGCAGCGGCGGCTGGTTTCCGGCGATGACGGCTTCTTCGATGACGACTTTGGCCACGTCTGGCGCATTGGGCAGGTCAAACATGGTGTCGATCAGCGCCTGCTCCATGATGGAGCGCAGGCCGCGCGCGCCCGTTTTGCGCGCCAGCGCCTTGCGGGCAATAGCGCGCAGCGCGGCGGGGGTGATTTCCAGCTCCACGCCTTCCATCGCGAACAGGCGCTCGTATTGCTTGACGAGGGCGTTTTTCGGCTCGGTGAGGATTTGAACGAGCGCGTCTTCCGTCAGCTCCGCCAGCGTGGTCACCACGGGCATGCGGCCCACCAGCTCGGGAATCATTCCGTATTTGATGAGGTCTTCCGGCTCCACGTCGGCGAACACCTGCGTGAGCGAGCGCTCCTGCTTGCTGCGCACGGTGGCGCCAAAGCCGATGCCGCCCGATTCCATGCGCGCCTCAATCACCTTTTCCAGCCCGGCGAACGCGCCGCCGCAGATGAACAGAATGTTGGTCGTGTCCACTTGCAGGTATTCCGAGTTGGGCACTTTGCGCCCGCCTTGCGGCGGCACGCTGGCCACGGTGCCTTCAATGAGCTTGAGCAGCGCCTGCTGCACGCCTTCGCCCGAAACGTCGCGCGTGATGCTGGGGTTGTCGGCCTTGCGGGTGATCTTGTCGATTTCGTCGATATAGACGATGCCGCGCTGCGCGCGCTCCACGTTGTATTCGCAGTTTTGCAGCAGCTTGGCGATGATGTTTTCCACGTCTTCGCCCACGTAGCCGGCTTCGGTGAGCGTGGTGGCGTCGGCCATCGCAAAGGGCACATTGAGCTGGCGCGCCAGGGTTTGCGCCAGCAGCGTTTTGCCAGAGCCGGTCGGGCCGATGAGCAGGATGTTGCTTTTGGCCAGCTCCACATCGCCGCCCAGGCTGTCGTCCTTGTGGCGCAGGCGCTTGTAGTGGTTGTACACGGCCACGGCCAGCGTGCGCTTGGCCTTTTCCTGCCCGATCACGTAGTTGTCCAGGTGCGCCTTCAGCTCCGCCGGCGTGGGCAGGCTGTCGCTGGCGCAAGCTGCCGCGTCATTTTTCAGCTCTTCTTGCAGGATGCTGGAGCTTTGCTTGACGCACTCGTCACAGATGAAGGCGAAATGGCTGCCCACCTTGCCTTCAATGAGTCGGTGCACCTCATGCTGGCTTTTGCCGCAAAAGGAGCAGTGAAGGGGCTTGTCGCCCGGAAAGTTTTGCTTGTCGGCCATGAGAGCGAAGGGTGGGGGTTGCCCGCGAAAAATGCAACTGCGCATGATAGCAACGGGGTGCTTGCAGCAGGTGCAGGCAGAGCAAGTTTCCGGGCAGGGCCGATCGCCAGGGAATATCAAAAATAGGAGCGAATTCAAGGGGTTCAAAATGCCGCTTTGCGCAGCCCCTACTAGGACATCATGCTATTGTTAGAGGAGCAATCTAGAAGAAAGTGGCGCGCACCTGAAAGAGCCTGTCTGCTTCCCGGATGGCGCGTTTGTGGGGCAGAAAGAGAATGACGTGGTCATCGGCTTCGATGACGGTGTCATGGTGGGGCATGAGCACTTGCGTGCCCAGGGTGGAAGGGCGCACGATGGCGCCAACGCGCGCGCCTTGCGGCAGTTCGATTTCGTCGATGCGGCGGCCCACAAGGCGTGAAGTCTTGGCGCTGCCCCGGGCCACGCCTTCCAGCGCTTCGGCGGCGCCCCGGCGCAGGCTGTGAACGGCAACCACTGCGCCGCGCCGCACGTGGGTGAGCAGCTCGCCGATGACGGCGTGCGCGGGCGAGATGGCAATGTCGATGGCGCTGCCTTCGAGCATGTCGGCATAGGCTCGGCGATTGACCAGGGCCATGACGCGCCGCGCGCCCATGCGCTTGGCGAGCATGGCCGAGAGGATGTTGTCTTCGTCGTCGCTGGTGACGGCCACGAACAAATCCATTTCGCCCACGTTTTCGTTGCGCAGCAGGTCTTCGTCAGCGGCGTCGCCCAGCAGCACAAGCGAATCGGGCAGCTCGCCAGCCAGGTATTTGCAGCGCAGACGGTCGTGCTCGATGACCTTGACGGCGCATTGCCCCGCCAGGCTGCGCGCCAGGCTCAGGCCCACGCGGCCGCCGCCCACAATCATCACGCGGCGCACGGGCTGGTTGGCGCTGCCGATGGCGCGCAGCACTTGGTTCGCCTGCTCGCGGGCGACCAGCACGAACACTTCGTCTCCCGCACACACACGCGAGGCCGAGTCGCAGGCTATTTCTTCGCCCAGGTGGTAGATGGCGACGATGCGGAAATTCATCTCCCCGTGTTCCTGGCTGAATTCGCCCACGGTACGCCCGGCCAGGTCGCTGTGGCCTGACACGCGCACGGCCACCAGGCAGACGCGGCCTTGCGAGAATTGCAGCGCTTGCAGCGCTTCCGGGTATTCCACCAGCTGGAGGATGTAGCGCGTGACGGAGTCTTCAGGGCAGATGACGCGGTCTACCGCAAAGCCGTCTGGCCCCAGCAGCGCCTCACTGTCCTTGATTTCGGGGGAGCGTACGCGGGCGATGCGGGTGGGTACGTTGAATACGTCGTGCGCGATCTTGCAGGCCACCAGGTTGGTTTCGTCCTGCGGGGTGCAGGCAACGAACATGTCGGCATCTTGCGCGCCCGCATTGCGCAGCACCGAGGGCTGGATGCCATTGCCGATGACGCCGCGCAGCTCCAGGCGGTCTTCCAGGCGGCGCAGGCGCTCGGGGTCGGGGTCGATGACGGTGATGTCGTTTTGCTCGCTGGCCAGGTTTTCGGCCACGCTTTCGCCAACGCGGCCTGCGCCAAGGATGATGATTCGCATGGGTCTGCTTCAGAAATAAGGGCAGCCAATCCTCGCGGCCCCGGAACCTGTTCAAAGAAAAGCGGGCCGGGCGGCCCGCTTGCGCGTTGTCTGCTCAGGCTCAACCTGCTCTGCGGCCTGTGGCGCTCACAAGGCTTGCAACAAGTTGGCCAGATCGACGGCGGATTTGACGCGCATCTTGTCAAACACGCGGGCGCGATGCACTTCCACCGTGCGCACGCTGATGCCCAGCTCGTCTGCCGTGGCCTTGTTGGCCAGGCCCCGGGCAATGCAGTACATCACTTCCTGCTCGCGGTCGGTCAGCTCGTTGATGCGGGCGACAACGTCGTGGCGGCCATGCAGCACTTCCATGCGCTCGGCGGAGACTTGCAGGGCCTGTTCGATGCGGTCTACCAGCGCGTTGTCGGAGAAGGGTTTTTCGCAGAAGTCGAAGGCGCCGCGCTTGATGGAGGCCACGGCCATGGGCACGTCGGCATGGCCCGTGAGGAAGATGACGGGCCACACCCAGGCAATGCCGCGCGCCAGCAGTTTTTCAAACAGCTCCAGGCCGCTCATGCCGCCTTCCAGGCGCACGTCCAGCACGATGCAGGCCGGGTGCGGCGGCACGGGGGGCGGCTCATCGCCGTCAAGCTCCGGGGCCGGGCCGAGCATGGCCTCAAAGGCTTCGGCGCTGGAAAAAGCCTCAGGCACCAGGCGGCGCGAGCGCAGCAGCCAGGCAAGGGCTTCGCGCACGCTGGCATCGTCGTCGATCAGGAAAACAAGGGCGTCTTTGGAGTTGGACATTTCAATACTTCTAAAAAATCCTGCGGCGAATCAGCCGCGAAAAAACATCAAACAACGATGCGGAGCTATCTAGCATGACACACTTTTCGGGTTTTTCATAGCATTTTTCGTGCCATATTCATGTAATAGGCGCGCTTGTCTCTTTCTTTGCATTCATTAATGGCGCGCAGCGGCCGCGCCCAGTGCGCGCCGGTATTGCACGGCTTCGGCCACGTGGGCGGCGGCCACGGTTGCGCTGCCGGCCAGGTCGGCAATGGTGCGGGCCACTTTCAAGGCGCGGTGCGTGGCGCGGGCGCTCCAGCCCAGGCGCTCGGCGGCGGTTTGGGCAAAGCGGGCGGCTTCGGGCTGCAAATGCAGATATTCATCCAGCGCCTGCCCGGCCAGATATTGATTGGGCATGCCTTGCCGCGCCAGCGCGCGCTGGCAGGCGGCGGCGCAGCGCGCGCGTATGGCGGCGCTGCTTTCGCCAGGCGGGGCGGCCAGCAGCTCGGCGGCGGGCAGGGCGGGCACTTCCACGTGCAGGTCGATGCGGTCCAGCAGCGGGCCGGAGAGCTTGCCCTGGTAGCGGGCGATTTGGTCCGGCGTGCAGCGGCAGGCATGGCGCGCATCGCCCAGGTGGCCGCAAGGGCAGGGGTTCATGGCGGCAATGAGCTGAAAGCGCGCCGGAAATTCGGCCCGCTGCGCGGCGCGCGAGATGGTGATGTGGCCCGATTCCAGCGGCTCGCGCAAGGCTTCCAGCGCGGCGCGGGGGAATTCGGGCAGCTCATCCAGAAACAGCACGCCGTTGTGCGCCAGCGAAATTTCGCCCGGCCTGGGCGGCGAGCCGCCGCCGACCAGCGCCACGGCGCTGGCCGAGTGGTGCGGCGCGCAAGTAGGGCGCAAGCCCCATTGGGCAAGCGAAAAGCGCCCGGCCAGGCTGGCGATGGCGGCGCTTTGCAGCGCGTCTGGCGCGCTCATGGGCGGCAGCAGGCCCGCAAAGCGCTGCGCGAGCATGGATTTGCCCGTGCCCGGCGGCCCGGACATGAGCAGGCTGTGGCCGCCAGCGGCGGCGATTTCCAGCGCGCGCTTGGCGGCGGCCTGGCCTTTCACATCGGCCAGATCGGGGTATTGGGGCGCAGCGGCGGGCGTGGCGCCGGCCAGCTTGGCCCAGCCGCTGGCCGCATCTGAAGCGGGCGGGGGCGCGCCGTCAGGCAGAAACTGCGCCACCACGTCCAGCAAATGGCGGGCGCGGTACACGTCAATGCCTGGCGCCAGCGCCGCTTCTTCCGCGCTGCCGGGCGGCAGCACGAGGCGAACGCGGGCGGCGTCTTTCGTCTGCGCCGCGTGCAGGGCCGCCGCCGTGGCCAGCGCGCCGCGCACGGGGCGCAGCTCGCCTGAAAGCGACAGCTCGCCCGCAAATTCCCAGCCCGCGAGCTTGCGCCCGTCAATCTGGCCGCTGGCCGCCAGAATGCCCAGCGCAATGGGCAGATCAAAGCGGCCCGAATCCTTGGGCAAATCAGCCGGGGCCAGATTGACGGTGATGCGCTGGTTGTGCGGAAATTGCAGGCCGCTGTTGAGCAAGGCGCTGCGCACGCGCTCGCGCGCTTCTTTCACCTCTACATCGGCCAGGCCCACCAGCGTGAACGCGGGCAGGCCATTGGCCAGGTGCGCTTCCACTGCCACGGCGGGCGCGGCCAGCCCCATCAGGGCGCGGCCCTGCACCAGACTCAATCCCATGCTCGGCTCCCTTCCATTTTTCGCTGGCCTGTTTGACTATGAAAATAATAGCTACCCGGGCTTGTTTCACGGGCGCAAGCGGCTCAAAAGGCCCCCGGAAACTCAACATTGAAAGGCGCGGGACACCTGTGCTGAACGCATGGGACTGGCCATTTCACGAGCGGGCGTTTTCAGCGTCCGCTTGAGAGTTTCATCACGGCCACGCCGCTGATGATCAGCGCCGCGCCGAGCCAGCGGCCAAGGGTGGCTGCGTCGTTGAAAAAGAGAACGCCCACGAGAAACGTGCCTGCCGCGCCAATGCCCGTCCACACCGCATAGGCGGTGCCCATTGGAATTTCCTTCTGGGCGAGAAAAAGCAGGAAACCGCTGCCTGCCATGAAGAGAACGGCGGCGGCGATGCCCGCGAGGCGGCAGCCGTCTTGCTGCGCGTATTTGAGGCCCAGCGGCCAGCCGATTTCCAGCAGCCCGGCGGTGATGAGAAAAAGCCAGCTCATGTCGTGGTTTCCGTAATGAAAAGAGGGCGCGCTGCATCTGCCCGATAAGGATTCACAAGGGTTCGCCAGGCGGCGCACGCCGCCATGATGCATCAAAAACAGGAGCAGATTTAAGCGGTAGAAATACTGTCTTGCACAGATTCCACTAGGACCCCTTGCTCTGATTCAAGGAGCAAAAGAATGCTGCGCATCCGCCCTTCACACTCGGCCCGCGCAGCCAGCCGCGAGCGGGCGCTCACAGCATGACCCAGTCCGCCACATAGGCGCTGGGACGCTGGAAGTTGTCGTTGAGCAGCCTGCCGGGGGCCAAGTCCAGGCTGTAGCCCAGTTCGGGCAGCGGGCTGCGAAACCAGCGCTGGTACATCTCCTGCATGGCGCCGCTGCGGTACAGGCGCTTCATTTCGCCATCCACCAGGCTGCCCAGCTCCCGGTCGGCCTTGCTGAATGCCAGGGTCAGCGGCTCAATGGACAAGGCAGGCCCCACCAATTCCAGATGCCGGGACGACTGGCGCGCGCGCACCAGCAGCTGAACGTCGTCTGTCAGGATGCCGTCGATCCTGCCTTGCTCCAGCGCGGTCACGCCGTCATTGGTGCTGTCAAACAGCTGCGTTTTCCAGCTGTCGGTGTGCTGGCGCTGGTGTTTTTGCATCACCAGCTCGCCTGTGGTGCCTTTGACCAGCCCCAGCGTCTTGTTCTTCATATCCTGCAAGGAGAGGATGCCCTCGCCTTCGCGCACCAGCAGGCGCGCGCCCGCATAAAAGTAGGTCAGCCCCAAGGCCACCAGCTCGCGCCGGGCGGGCGTGTTGGTGGTCACGCCGCATTCAAGGTCAATGCGCTTGTCAAGAATGGAGCGCACGCGATCCGCCGAAGTCACGGGAACGTAGCGCACTTCCAGGCGAGGCAGCTTCAAATGCTCCTGCACGGCGGCGGCCAGGCGCTGGCAGGTTTCAATGGCGTAGCCCACCACTTGTCCGCTTTCGGTTTTCCATGAGAACGGTATGGCGTTTTCGCGGTAACCCAGGGTCATGCGCCCCGTGTTTCTGATGGCATCCAGGGTCTCACCCCCCCATGCGCTGCCTGCGCCCAGCAAAGCCAAGGAAAACACGCAGACAGCGCGGCGGACAGAGTTGTTCAACAGCATTTCATCAACCTCATTCGCAGCCTTGTCGCAGGAATGCGACGAACCCAGCGCAACAAAGCGTGGAATATTACCGGAATATGGCTTTCCGCGCTTTTTTACCGCCACAGCGCTTGCGCAAAGAGGGTGTTTCTGGCTGGCTGCTGGCTGATTGAGACCGCCTCAAGCTGAAATATGTGAATATTGCTTATCGACAGGATATTGACGATAAATTCACGATATGCCTGAATCAAAATTGAACGGATTAACTATCACGCCTTGACCCAAGCGCTCATATGCTGTGAAAAACCGATGTGTGGATAGTAACCAGCGGCGTCCGGCGCGGCCAGCAAAATGATTTTGCACGCGGGATGCAGCGCCGATTTCACCTTGTCAATCAAGGCGATGCCGACACCTTGTTTCTGGTGCGATTCACGCACGGCCAGATCAGACAGATAGCAGCAGTAGGCGAAATCCGTCACGCAACGGGCCACGCCGATCAGCGAGGCCGCATCCCAGGCCGTCACCACCAGGTTGGCATGCGCAAGCATGGCGGCGATGCGAGCGGAATCATCCAGGGGCCGCCGCGCGCCCAGGCTGGTATTTTTCAGCAATTCCACGAATTGGCTGCCGCTGATGGGTTCATTGATTTTGAAAGTAATCATGCCGTGCTCAGTGAATATATCCAGGCCTCACATGGCAGCCTTTGTCGCAATTTGAGAAATGGATTTTGAAACGCGCCAAAAACAATCCGGCGGATTTTCCGCCAGACTGGCGTTTTGCCTTGAGATGAAGCGAAAGACGCCGACGCGCAGCAGGCCGGCTTGCGGCGGCCTTGAAAAATCGCTGGAACACGCAGGGAGCAGGCAGAGTTATTTAGCTCCTTTATTCATAGCGTGATGTCCTAGTAGGAGCTGCGCGAAGCGGCATTTTGAACCCCTTGAATTCGCTCCTGTTTCTGATGCCTGCAGGCGGGCTGAGCAGGCTCCTACATCACCGTCCAGTCGGTCACATAAGCCGTGGGGCGGCGCAGGTTGTCTTGCAGCAGGGCGCCCATTTTCAGGTTCAGGTTGTAGCCCAGGCCGGGCAGGGGAGAGAGAAACCAGCGCTTGTAGATGGCGTCCATTTCTCCGTCGCGGTAGAGCTGCTGCATGATTTGCAGCACCACCCGCTCCAGCTCCGGATCGCTCTTGCTGAACATGGGGGCCAGCGGTTCAATGGAGTAACGCTGCGCCGGAACGGAAAATTTGCCGCCGGATTGCGCGGCGATGGTGAGCAAAGTGACATCGTCGTCGAGCAGGGCGTCGATCTCGCCTCGCTCCAGCGCGGTTGTGGCTTCGCGCATGGATTTGAAGGTTTTGAGCGTCCAGCCGCCGCTGCGGTTTTTGTGGATGTCAATGATTTGGTTGCCGGTGGCTCCTTCGAGCACGCCCAGATTCTTGCCCCTGAGGCCGCTCAGGCCCGTGATGCCGCTGCCTTCACGAACCATCAGCGCCGAGCCGGCATAGAAATAGGCCAGGCCAAAAGCCACTTGTTCGCGCCGCGCCTTGTTGTTGGTGGTGCCGGCGCATTCCATGTCGATTTCGCCATTGACGACGGCGGGAATGCGCGTGGATTCAAGCACGGGCACAGCCTGCACTTGCAGCTTGGGCAGTTTCAGATGGGCGGCAATGCCTGCGGCAATGCGCTGGCAAATGTCAGGCGCGTAGCCTGTTGCAGCGCCGGGGCTGGTTTCCCATGAAAAGGGCGCGCCGTTCGGGCGGTAGCCCATCTTGAATACGCCGGTGGCCTGGATGCGGTTCAGCACCGGCCCCGCATGCGCAGGCGACGCCAGGGCCGCGCAGGCGGCCAAGCCCGCCAGCAGGCGCAGGGCCAGGCGGGAGAAAGAAGCAGAAGCGATTGTCATGATTTGCAAGGGTTTTCACCGAGGGAATGCAATTATGGATTGCATTCTGCTTGCGCGGGTGAAAGCGCTTGCAGCAAAGTTCGTTTCAGTATTTCCTGTGCAAATACACAGAGAGACTGTCTGCTGATTCTCCTTGGGGGAGAAGGAGGCGTGCTTACATCACCGTCCAATCCGCCACGTAGCTCGTGGGGCGGCGCAGGTTGTCTTGCAGCAAGGCGCCCATTTTCAGGTTCAGGTTGTAGCCCAGACCAGGCAGGGGGGAGAGAAACCAGCGCTTGTAGATGGCGTCCATTTCTCCATCGCGATAGAGCTGCTGCATGGCTTGCAGCACCACTTTTTCCAGCTCGGGATCAGACTTGCTGAACATGGGCGCCAGCGGTTCGATGGAGTAGCGCTGCGCCAGCACGGAAAGCTTGCCGCCGGATTGCGCCGCTGCGGTGAGCAGGGTGACGTCGTCGTACATCAGTGCGTCAATCTCGCCGCGCCCCAGCGCCGCCACAGCCTCGTTCATGGATTTGAAGGTTTTGAGCGTCCAGCCGCCATTGTCGTTTTTGAGTTCGGCAATCTGGCTGCTGGTGGAGCCTTCGATCGTGCCCAGCTTTTTGCCTCTGCAATTGCCAAGACCCGTGATGCCGCCGCCTTCACGAACCATCAGCGCCGAGCCGGCATAGAAATAAGGCAAGCCGAAAGCCACTTGTTCGCGCCGCGCCTTGCTATTGGTGGTGCCAGCGCATTCAATGTCGATTTCTCCATTGATGACGGCTGAAATGCGGGTGGATTCAAGCACGGGCACAGCCTGCACTTGCAGCTTGGGCAGTTTCAGATGGCTGGCAATGCTGGCGGCGATGCGCTGGCAAATATCCGGCGCATATCCGGTCGCTGCGCTTGGCCCTGTTTCCCACGAAAAAGGCGCGCCGTCGGCCCGGTATCCCATTTTCAATACGCCCGTGGACTGAATGCGATCCAGCACGGATCCGGCCTGCGCCACAACCGGCGCGGCACAGGCAAACAGAGTGGCCGCACAGGCAGCCAGCAGGCGGCGAGCGAAAGAAAGAGTCGTTGCGGGGTTCATGCGGCATGACAGGTTAAAGAAAAAAGCATTCTAAATGACGAATTGTTTCAGATATATTCATGAAAGCGTGGCGCAAATGACCCAATCGGCTCTGCTTCATATAATTTCAGCCCAGGCCCGCATTCATTGCCGGGCTTTTTTTGTTTATGAAATCAAGCACTGTTTTTCCCCGCCGATTTGACGTGATTGTGGTGGGCGGCGGCCACGCTGGCGCTGAAGCGGCCCTGGCGGCGGCCCGCATGGGCTGCGCCACGCTGCTGCTGACGCACAGCATTGAAACCCTGGGGCAAATGAGCTGCAACCCCAGCATTGGCGGCATTGGCAAGGGCCATCTGGTGCGAGAGGTGGATGCGCTGGGCGGCGCGATGGCGCTGGCGGCGGATGAAGCGGGCATTCAGTTCCGCACGCTCAACGGCAGCAAAGGGCCGGCCGTGCGCGCCACGCGCGCGCAAGCCGATCGCGTGCTGTACCGCGCGGCCATGCGCGGGCGGCTGGAAAACCAGCCCAATCTCTGGCTGTTCCAGCAGGCAGTGGATGATGTGCAAGTGCAAGGCGGGCGCGCCGTGGGCGTGGTCACGCAAATGGGCCTGGCCTTCGAGGCGCGGGCGGTGGTGCTGACGACGGGCACGTTTTTGAATGGGCGCATCCACATCGGGCTGGACAACTACGCGGGCGGCCGCGCGGGCGATGCGCCTTCCATTTCGCTGGCGGCGCGGCTGAGGGAACTCCAGCTGCCGCAAGGGCGGCTGAAAACAGGCACGCCGCCGCGCCTGGACGGACGCACGATAGATTTTTCCGCCTGCACGGAGCAGCCTGGCGACGCAGACCCCGTGCCTGTTTTCAGCTTCATGGGCCACGCCAGCATGCACCCTCGGCAAGTGCCATGCTGGATAACCAACACCAACGAGCGCACGCACGACATCATTCGCAGCGGCTTTGACCGCAGCCCCATGTTCACGGGGCAGATCGAGGGCGTGGGGCCGCGCTACTGCCCCAGCGTGGAAGACAAGATCAACCGCTTCGCGGGTAAAGACAGCCACCAGATTTTTCTGGAGCCGGAGGGCTTGAGCACGAACGAGTTTTACCCCAATGGCATTTCCACCAGCCTGCCTTTCGATATCCAATACGCGCTGGTGCGCAGCATTCGCGGGCTGGAAAACGCGCACATTCTGCGGCCCGGCTACGCCATCGAATATGACTATTTCGATCCGCGCGCGCTGAAAAGCAGCTTTGAAACCAGGCAAATCGAAGGCCTGTTTTTTGCTGGCCAGATCAACGGCACCACAGGCTACGAGGAGGCAGCGGCGCAAGGGCTGTTTGCGGGTCTGAACGCCGCCTTGCAAGTCAAGGGCGAGCCGCCGTGGCTGCCGCGCCGCGACGAAGCCTATCTGGGCGTACTGGTGGACGACCTGATCACCAAGGGCGTGACCGAGCCATACCGCATGTTCACCAGCCGCGCCGAATACCGCCTGCAATTGCGCGAAGACAACGCCGACATGCGGCTGACGGAAACGGGCCGCCGCCTGGGCCTGGTGGATGACGCGCGCTGGGATGCGTTCTGCCGCAAGCGCGATGCTGTTTCACGTGAAACACAGCGGCTGAAATCCACCTGGGTGAATCCGCGCACGCTGCCTGCCAGCGAGGCGGAGCGCGTGCTGGGCAAGGCCATTGAGCACGAGCATCATCTTTTTGATTTGCTGCGCCGCCCGGGCGTGAGCCATGCCGCGCTGATGACGCTGCCGAACGCGGCCGCCGGGCGTGACGATGCCAACCTGACACCAGCCGCCATCGAGCAAGTGGAAATCGCCGCCAAATACGCAGGCTACATCGACCGCCAGAAAGATGAAGTGGCCCGCGCGGCGCATTTTGAAAATCTGCGCCTGCCGCCGCAACTGGATTACATGCAGGTGACGGCGCTGTCGATTGAAGCGCGCCAAAAACTCAATGCGCACAAGCCAGAAACGCTGGGGCAGGCCAGCCGCATTTCCGGCATCACGCCCGCCAGCATTTCGCTGCTGCTGATTCACCTGAAAAAAAGCGGCTTCAAAGGGCTGGTTCCATGAAAGCGGCCCTGCTGCAAGGCGCGCAAGCGCTGGGGCTGGCACTGGATGATGGGCAGATCGAATCTTTACTGGCCTATCTGGCTCTGCTGGCCAAATGGAACCGCGTTTACAACCTCACGGCAGTTCGCAGCGCGCCAGACATGCTCACGCATCACCTGCTGGACAGCCTGGCCGTGCTGCGCCCCTTGCAGGCGCAAACGCAGGGCAGGGCGCTGAAGCTGCTGGACGCAGGCTCTGGCGGCGGCCTGCCGGGCGTGGCGCTGGCCATTTGCCGCCCTGAACTGGACGTGACATGCGTGGATGCCGTGGCCAAAAAAGCCGCATTCATTCAGCAGGCAGCGGCCACTCTGAAACTGCCTAATCTGCGCGGCCTGCATGCGCGCGTGGAAAGCTTGGGTGGCCCGTTTGATCTCATCACATCGCGCGCCTTCGCTTCCCTGGCTGATTTCACGGCCTGGTCTACCCAGGCGCTGGCTCCGCATGGCGTCTGGATGGCCATGAAAGGCAAGCTGCCCGATGAAGAAATCGCCGCCTTGCCGCCTGATGTGGAAGTGTTTCACGTGGAACATCTGACCGTTCCGGGACTGAATGCCGAGCGCTGCATCATCTGGTTGCGCAAAAGGGCAGGGCAGTAGGGCTGCTGCGTTTCGGATGAGCATGGGTTTGCCTGAAAATAGGCGGCCCAAAAAGCACCGCCAGCGTCTTCATTCTTCTCGCGCCGTTTTCATCATGTCCCGCATCTTCTGCATCGCCAACCAAAAAGGCGGCGTTGGCAAAACCACCACGACCGTCAATCTCGCCGCAGGGCTGGCCCGCATCGGGCAGCGCGTGCTGCTGGTGGATATGGACCCGCAAGGCAATGCCACGATGGGATCGGGCGTGGACAAGCACAGCCTGCCGCATAGCGTGTATGACGTGCTCATTGGCAGCGTCACCGTGGCCGAAGCGGTGCGCCGCCCGGCTGATCTGGCCGAGGCGGGCTGCGGCTATGCCGTGCTGGGCGCCAATCGCGAGCTGGCGGGCGCTGAGGTGGAGCTGGTTCAGCTTGAACAGCGTGAAAAGCGCCTGAAAAACGCCCTGGCGGCGGTGCGCGGGGATTACGACTTCATCCTCATCGACTGCCCGCCCGCCTTGAGCCTGCTCACGCTCAACGGCCTGTGCGCAGCCCAGGGCGTGATCGTGCCCATGCAGTGCGAATATTTCGCGCTGGAGGGGCTGGCCGACCTCACCAACACCATCAAGCTCGTGCACGCCAATCTCAATCGCGATTTGCGCCTGATCGGCTTGCTGCGGGTCATGTTCGATCCGCGCATCACCTTGCAGCAGCAAGTGAGCGACCAGCTCAAGCGCCACTATGGCGACCGGGTGTTTGACACCGTCATTCCCCGCAATGTGCGCCTGGCCGAAGCGCCCAGCTACGGTCTGCCGGGTGTCGTTTTCGATTCCCACGCCAAAGGCAGCCAGGCCTTCATCGCCTTCGCCCATGAGATGGTTCAGCGCGGCCTTCAGGCTTGAGCATCCAAACCGCCGCAAGTCCCCGTGAAATCAGCGCAGGCAGCTATCTTTTTGTCGTTATTTCATGAACGCCATGCCTTCTTTTCCGGCTCTCATCCTTCCCGGCAGGCAGCGTTCCTTGCGCGGCGACTGGGCCGCACGGCTGAGAGAAGCCGTCGCCGCTGCGTCAGTTCATGCCTGCGCCTGCCTGAATCCTGGTGAATAGACTCACGCCATGCCCAAAACCGCCCCCAACGCCAGCGCCACGGCTTGCACACTGAAGCTGCCCGCCGCGCTGCATCAGCAAATTGAAGCGGCCGCACAGGCCGCAGGCCAGGAAACCGCCGAGTGGATGCTGGCCGCCCTGCAAGCGGCGGCCGAGCAGCACCAGCTCGGCCACCAATTCATGCACGATGCGCAAGCCGCGCAACGCCACCTGAGCGAAAGCGGCCAAGGTCACCCTTGGGAAGAAGTGCGCGCGTACTTCGCCCGGCTGGCGCAGCACCGCGCCGGCCATGCCAGCCTGCCGCCCGCGCCCGTGGCCCGCCCCATTGACTGAATCTGCGCCGCAAGCCATGCCTCTTTCTGCTGCCCTCACAGCCGCCGTCAGGCTCATCCTCGCGCCCCACGCCTTGCAAGACCTCATGCGCATCGAGCAAACCCTGTGGCGCGAGCGCGGCCCGCAAGCCGCCCCCGTCTTCACCTTTTTGCTGGATGGCCTTCAATCGCTGTCTGCCCAGCCCGGCGTGGGCCGCCCGGTGGGCGACGGCCTGCGCGAGCTGGCCATTCGGCGGGGCCGTGACCACTACCTGGCCCGCTACCACTACGACGCCCCCCGCCAGCGCGTGCTCGTGCTGTGCTTGCGCGGCAAGGCCGAACTCATTTGCCACTGCGGCGAAGCCCATTGACCCTTGCCGCTGGTTCAACACCCGATTCAAGCTTTTCCCAACTCATCATGGCAACCAAAAAAACCAAAGGACTGGGCCGTGGCCTGGACGCCCTGCTCATTCCCGAACCCGCCGCCGCCGATCCCGCTGGCGTGCCCATGCTCTTGCCGCTGGAAGAAATCAGCCCCGGCCAGTACCAGCCGCGCACCCGCATGGACGAAGGCGCGCTGTACGAGCTGGCCGAAAGCATCCGCGCGCAAGGCATCATGCAGCCCATCCTCGTGCGCCAGCTGGCGCAGCCCAGGGCCGTGACGCTGCCAGCGGCAGACGGCGCAGGCGAAGAAACCGCAACAGCGCACTACGAAATCATCGCGGGCGAGCGGCGCTACCGCGCAGCCCGTCTGGCCGGTCTGGCGCAAGTGCCCGTGCTCGTGCGCGAAGTGGCCGACGAAGCCGCCGCCGCCATGGCCCTCATTGAAAACATCCAGCGCGAAAACCTCAACCCGCTGGAAGAAGCGCAAGGCATCAAGCGCCTGGTGAACGAATTTGGCCTCACGCACGAGCAAGCCGCGCAGGCCGTGGGCAAAAGCCGCAGCGCCGCCAGCAACCTGCTGCGCCTGCTCAACCTGGCCGAGCCGGTGCAAACCATGCTCATGGCCGGCGACATCGACATGGGCCACGCGCGCGCCCTGCTGGCCTTGTCTGGCGCGGCGCAAATCACGGCCGCCAACCAGGTGGTGGCCCGCAAGATGAACGTGCGCGAGGCCGAGCGCCTCGTGCGCCAGCTCTCGCAGCCCCAGCCAGCCAGCGCCGTTCAAGATACCGCTCAGGCCGCCCCCGAAAAATCCGGCGACGTGCGCCGCGTGGAAGAAGAACTCTCCGACCTGCTGCTGGCGCAGGTGCAGGTGCGCGTGAAAAAAACCCGCCGCCAGGGCGCGCCCATCTCTGGCGAACTGGCCGTGCAATTCGCTTCGCTGGACGAACTCAATGGCCTGATCGAGCGGCTGCGGCAAAGCGCCTGAGCGTCCGTGAGAACAGGTTCTGATGCGGGCGGGAAATGGGTGCCCAGGAAAATTTGCTCCTTTATCAATAGCATGAGGTCCTAGTGAAAAGAACGCGAAACCGCTTTTTGACCCCTTTGAATTTGCTCCTTCTTTTGATGCCCTTCAGCGCCTGCGCGGCAATGAAAAAACGGCTCCGCTGCGAGGCTGGAGCCGTTTGCTTTTGGCGCTTGCGCCTGGATGGGCAGCGCTTCAGGCGGCGGGCAGGTAGCCGTCCACCGAGAGGTAGCGCTCGCCCGTGTCGTAATTGAAGCCCAGCACGCGGCTGCCAGCGGGCAGTTCGGGCAGCTTTTGCGCAATGGCGGCCAGCGTGGCGCCGGTGCTGATGCCCACCAGAATGCCTTCTTCGCGCGCGCAGCGGCGGCCGTATTCCAGCGCGGCCTCGTTGGGCACGGCAATCACGCCGTCCAGCGCCGCCGTGTCCAGGTTGCGGGGAATGAAGCCCGCGCCTATGCCTTGCAACGGGTGCGGGCCGGGCGCCTTGCCGCTGATAACGGCGGAAGCGGCCGGTTCCACGGCAAACACTTTCAGCTGCGGCCATTGGGCCTTGAGCACGTGCGCCGCTGCCGAAATGTGGCCGCCGGTGCCCACGCCGGTGATCACGGCATCCAGTCCCTCGGGAAAGTCTTGCAGGATTTCCTGCGCCGTGGTGCGCTCGTGCGCGGCGGTGTTGGTCAGGTTGTCAAACTGTTGCGGAATCCAGGCGCTGGCGCCGGAGGCGGTGATTTGCGCGGCCAGCTCTTCGGCGCGGGCGATGGCGCCTTTCATGCCTTTTTCCCGGGGCGTGAGATCGAATTTCGCGCCATAGGCCAGCATCAGGCGGCGGCGCTCCACGCTCATGCTCTCGGGCATGACCAGAATGATTTGGTAGCCCTTGACGGCGGCCACCATCGCCAGCCCCACGCCGGTGTTGCCGCTGGTGGGTTCGATGATGGTGCCGCCAGGCTTGAGGGCGCCGCTTTTCTCGGCTTCTTCCACCATGGCCAGCGCAATGCGGTCTTTGATGGAGCCGCCGGGGTTGGCGCGCTCCAGCTTGAGCCACACCTGCGCGGGCGGGGCAAAAAGGCGGTTGATGCGCACGTGCGGCGTGCGGCCTATGGTTTGCAGGATGTTGTCGGCTTTCATGGTGCGGGCGCTCCTTGTGCGGGTGGTGAAAGCGCGCATTCTGAACGGGCGCTGATGCCGCTGCGTGATATGGGTATGCCTGCGCTGGATAAGAGTGGCCCCGGACGCGGCTGGCCCCAGACTGGAATAGCTGGCAGCACGGACGCGCGGCGCGCCAAGAGCCTGTTCAGAGCCTGACCGTGAGGGATGCCCGGGCGGGCCGCCACAAGGCACAGACGGGCCTTCGCCACTTGCCGCTTCTTTGGCCGCCTTGCTTCACCTTTTCTCCCCTTTTCCCGCCCGGCAAAGTCCGGCCCCGCGCCCCAGGCGGCTGAACCGGGCAGCCGCATCCGCCTGATGCTATCAAAAAAGGAGCAAATTCAGGAGGTAAAAATGGGCGTCAGCGCAATTTCCACTAGGACATCACGCTATTAATTCAAGAGCGAAAACGGCTTGCCTGCGTCAGTCTTCACGCCAGCGCAGTAGGCGCAGCCCCAGGGTGACGACGAGCAGGCTGGCGCCGACATCGGCAAACACGGCCATCCACATGCTGGCGTGGCCCGTGACGGCCAGGGCCAAAAAGGCCAGCTTGATGCCCAGCGCCACGGCGATGTTGGCCCACAGCACGCGGTGGGTGTGGCGCGAAAGGCGGATGAGCGTGGCCACGCGGTTCAGGCCGCCGCTCATCAGCGCCACGCCGGCCGCTTCCAGCGCCACATCCGCGCCGGCGCCGCCGACGGCGATGCCAATGTCGGCGGCGGCCAGCGCGGGGGCGTCGTTGATGCCGTCGCCCACCATCGCCACGCGGCCTTGCGCTTGCAGGGCGCGCAGCTGCGCCAGCTTGCCGTCGGGCAGCAGTTCGGCGTGCGCCTGGCTGATGCCTGCGGCTTGCGCCACGGCGCCGACGGCTTGCGCGTGGTCGCCAGAGAGCATGACGGTTTGCACGCCCAGCTGGTGCAGCGCCTGCACGGCGGCGGCCGCTTCGGGCTTGATGGCGTCGGCCACGGCATACAGCGCCAGCGGGGTGAGGGTTTCGCCGCTTCCGCTTCCGATTCCGCTGCCTTCGCCTTCAGCGCGCGCCAGCAGGCTGACGCTGCGGCCCGCCGCCTGGTGCGCTTGCAGCGCGGCCTGCCATTCAGGGGCGGATTCAGAAGCAGCCAGGCCCGCCGCGCGCGGGCTGATCAGGCACAGGCGCTGGCCTTGCACAGTGGCGCGCACGCCCAGGCCGGGCACGTCTTGCGCGTCGGGCAAGTCCACGCTGGCGGCAAAGCCTTGCGCGGCCAGGCCGCTGGCGATGGCGCGGGCCACGGGGTGGTCGCTGTGCGCGGCCAATGCGTGCGCCCGGGCGTGCAAGGCGGCTTCATCCGCTTCGTCTGACAGCGGCTGGCATGCGGCCAGCGCGGGCTGGCCCAAGGTGAGCGTGCCGGTTTTGTCAAAGGCCACGGTGCGCAGCTGGCGCGCCTGCTCCAGATACACGCCGCCCTTGATGAGCACGCCCAGCTGCGCGGCCCGCGCCAGCGCGCTGACCACGGTGGCGGGCGTGGCAATCACCAGCGCGCAAGGGCAGGCAATGACCAGCAGCACCAGCGCCTTGTAAATGGACTCGTGCCAGGGCCAGCCCGCCGCCAGCGGCCCCAGCAGCGCCACGGCCAGCGCCAGCGCGAACACCGCCGGCGTGTAAATGGCGGCAAAGCGGTCGATGAAGGCCTGCATGGGCGCGCGCTCGCTTTGCGCCTGCTCCACGGCGTGGATGATGCGGGCCAGCTGCGTGTCTTGCGCCGCCGCTGTCACGCGCACCAGCAGCGTGCCGCTCAAATTCAGCGTGCCGGCGTACACCGTGTCGCCCTCGCACTTGTCCACCGGCAGGCTCTCGCCCGTGACGGGGGCCTGATTGACCGCGCTTTGGCCCTGAATCACCGTGCCGTCCAGCGCCAGGCGCGCGCCCGGCTTGGCGCGGATCACGCTGCCGGGGGGCACTTGCGCGGCAGGCAGCTTGCGCCAGGTTTCGCCGCCTTGGCCGCTTTTGCCGCCTTCCACGCGCACTTCCGCCTGCGCGGGGGCCATGTCCAGCAGGCGGGCGATGGCGCCGCGCGCGCGGTCCACGGCGCGCGCTTCCAGATGCTCGGCCAGGGCGTAAAGCGCCATCACCATCGCCGCCTCGGGCCACTGGCCAATAGCGAAAGCGCCCGTGACGGCCACGGCCATCAGCGCGCTGATGGAAAGCCGCGCGCGCCTGAGCGCCGCCAGCCCCTTGGCATACGTGCAAAGGCCCGCCAGCAGCACCGCCAGCGCCGCCAGCGCCATGCCCGCTGCGGCCCAGGCTTCAGGCGCGAAGGCGTGCCACAGCTCCGCGCCCAGCGCCAGCGCCAGCGCCGCCAGCGTACGCCCCAGCGCAGGCGGCAGCAGCAGCGCTTGCCAGGCCGCTTGCAGGCGGGCGTGCAAGTCCGAGTGTGCGTGCGAATGTGAATGCGCGTGGCCGTGCCCGCAACAGCCGCCGCAGTGCCCGGCCGCTTGCGGGGCATTCGAGGCATCTGGCGGCTGCGGCGCAAAGCCCGCGCTGCGCAGCGCCGCTTCCACGTGCGCCAGCGCCTCTTGTTCGGCGTGCACCGTCAGCGTGCGCGCGCCCAGCCGGAACGCCAGCCGCCGCACGCCCGCCACACGGGCCAGCGCATGGCGGATTTCGCTTTCTTCAGCGGCGCAATCCATGTTGGGAATGCGCCAGGTCACTTCGGTCAGGACGGAGCTTGCGGAGTTCATGCCGCCGATTGAAAACCCTGGAGCCGCTCCAGGGTCAAGCGCCCGGGCCGCTGCCTATGATGCGGCCGCCCCTCAGAATCTGTCCAGAGTCTGGCCGTGAGGGGCAAAAGCGCAAAACCGGGATGGGCTGCAAGGCATTTGCAATGCCGCGCAAACCGCCTTCGGGCCGCGCCCGATTCCACAATTTCCGTCACACCTTCCGCATCACGGACAGACTTTGAACAGGTTCCCAAGAGTTTGGCCATGAAGATCAGCGAGCTTGCCCGCGCCACCGCCACGCCGGTGGACACCATCCGCTACTACGAGCGCCAGGGCCTGCTGCCCGCGCCTGCCCGCAGCGGCAACAACTGGCGCCACTACGGCAGCGCCCACGCCGAGCGGCTGGCCTTCATACGCCAGGGGCGGGGCCTGGGCATGTCGCTGCAAGAAATCAAAACCCTGCTGCGCTGCCTGGACGCGCCTTGCGGCGACTGCGGCGAAGTCAACCGCATGGTGGACGAGCACATCCGCCACATCAGCCAGCGCATCCGCGAGCTGCGCCAGCTGGAGCGCCAGCTCAAGGCGCTGCGCGCGCGCTGCCCCGCCGCGCAAGAGGCGGCCCGCTGCGGCATCTTGCGCGGCATGGCCGAGCAGGCCGCGCAAGACGGCCCGCCGCCCGCGCCCGTGCAAGGCGTGCATGGGCAGTAAGCAGGTTCAGTGAACGCGCCAGCGCGCGATGAAATGAAGAAAAGCGTGAAGTCCGCCGATAAGCCGGATTCTGTGCGGCATGGCGCGCCATGCCGTGACCGCCATCAATCTGGGCCGGGGGTCGCCCGCCCGGCTCGATGCCACCTACCCGCACACTCAGCGGGCCGCCTCACTGTGTGCCTATTTGGTGTTGCTGCGCGCAGAGATTGCCCGTTTCACCCGCACTCAAGCGGCTCGTCTCTGTTGCTCTGATCCTCGCCTCGCGGCGGGGAGCCGTTAGCTCCTGCGCTGCCCTGTGCAGTCCGGACGTTCCTCCAGCGCGGCCTTGCGGCCTGTTGCGCCAGCGGCGGTCTGGCGGGCTTCACGGGCGGCGATTATCGCCGCCCAAGCCCGGGCCTGGGCGGCAAAGGGCAGCGCACCGGCAATGCAAGAAAACGCTCGAACGAAGGGCATATTTCGCTCCTTGATTCATAGCAATATGTCCTAGTGTATATTGCGCAAAGCGGTGTTTCTTGCCCGTTTATTTGCTCCTGTTTTTTGCATCAAATCAGGCCTTCTAGCGTCAGCTCCACGCGCAAGCCCTTGAGTGCCTCGCTTTTGCCCAGCTTCAGCTCTCCGCCGTAGGCTTGGGCGATTTGGCTGGCGATGGACAGGCCCAGGCCCGTGCCTTCCACGCTTTCATCAAAGCGCAGGCCGCGCTGGCCAGCCGCTTCAAGCTGGGCGGCGCTCATGCCGGGACCGTCGTCTTCTATGGACAGGCGCAGGGCGCTGCCGGTTCGGCGCACTTGCAGGCGCACTTGGGAGGCGGCCCATTTGCCCGCGTTGTCCAGCAGGTTGCCTGTGGCTTCTTCCAGGTCGGTGCGGTCGCCTCTCCAGCGCCAGGCGGCAGCGGGCGGCGGCGCGTCCATGTGCCAGTCCAGCTCTTGCGCGGCGTGCAGTCTGCGCATGGCTTGCACGATGGGCGTCAGGCACTCAAGCACGGCTGTGCTGGCGTGGGTGGCGCTGGCGTGGGCAGCGTCGCTCATGGTGCGGCTTTGGTAGCGGTCTATCAGCCGCGTCATGGCGGTGATGTGCTGCAAGGCTTCGGCCGAGTCCACCTGGCTTTGGCGGCTGGCGCTGGCCGCCAGCAGGGCCAGGGGTTTTTTCAGGGCGTGGTTCAGGTCGGCCGCGTGGGCGCGGGCGCGGCTGACGACGCGTTCGTTGTGCGCCAGCAGGGCGCCAAGTTCGCGCTGCAGGGGGGCCAGGTCGGAGCCGGCGGGCACGTCCTGGATGCGGGGCATTTGCGGATGGCGCGGGCCGTGGGGCTGGCGTTCGGCCGCTACGGCACGGGTGAGCCGCCGCAGCGGCGCCAGGCCCACGCGCACTTGCGCCAGCAGCATGACGGTGAGAAAAACAATGAGGCTGATGACGCTGACCAGCAGGATGCGGTCTATGCGCTCCAGGTTGTCTTGCAGGGTGCTGGCGGGGGCGAAGACGGTCAGGGTCGCTGGCTCGTTCAGGCCGCTGAGGGTGATGCTGCGGCTTTGTGCCAGCAGCGGCTCGGCGCGCGGGCCGCGTGCCTGCATCAGCCCCAGCGCGGCCGGGCCTGCGGCTTTGTCAAGCAGCTGCGCCTCGGCATCCCATAGCGAACGCGAATGGCCCAGCGTGCTGGCGTCGGATGTGCGCCTGACCTGCCAGTACCAGCCGGAATAGATGGTGCTGAATTCGTCTCCTGCGCCTGATTCGGTGACTTCGTCTTTCACGCCGGGCACGTGCAGCAGGCGCGCGGCTACGCGCTCCTGGCGCTCTTGCAGCGCCTGCGCAAAGCTTTGGTAGAGCGCTCCGTGCATTTGCGTGCGCAGCCAGATGCTGCCGCCCACCAGCGCCAGCGCGGCTGGCGCCAGCGCCAGCACGGCAATGCGGCGCGCCAGTGTCCAGCGCCGCACGGAGGGCGCAGGCGGCGGGGCTGTTTCAGAAAGGTCTTCAGGCGCGGACATGGGTGCGGATTATTCAAAACCTGTTCATGGCTCGAAGGCGCAGACGGGTCATTGCCTTGGCGCTGCACTTTCAGCTCTGCCCAGTTCACACATTCGCATCAAAAAGCAGAGCAAATTAAAGCAACCTGAAACGGCATTGTGCGCTTATTCCATGAGAATTTCATGCTATCGATAAAGGAGCTGAATATTTTGTCTCATTCAGCTCTGTTCCTCCGTTTGCTGGCAAGGCTGTGAGCAAAACAGGGATAAATGTCATCTTGTCCACAGGGCGATGTGCGGCAGCGTTTCTTATCCCCGCTATGCCGCAAAGCGGGCGGCTGTTCTCCATACCTTCACCAATCATGCAATCCATTGAAAAACAAAGAAAAAGAGATGTTCTCCACAGAGAGGTTGCAGGCTTACTACGACGACTAATTCAAAAAATCAAAAAACATCCAGAGACAAGGAACATCTTTTTTCCGGACCGTGCCTGGGCCAGACGCGGGCGTTTTCCGGCTGAAAGAATGAAAATTTCGTGAACTTCCCGCTATCGGCAAAGACAAAGGCTGCCCGGCACAGGCCCGGGCCTTGAACAACCTTCAACGAAACAAACCACCACGATGTCTTCTGCTCATACCAAAACCCTGCCAGACCAGGCCCGTTACACCCGGACGGCCATTGCCCTGCATTGGCTATTGGCGCTGCTTCTCATCGGCCTGGCAGGCTCGGGGGTCTATATGGCAAACCTGCCGTTTTCACCAGCCAAGCTCAAGCTCATCAACTGGCATAAATGGGTGGGTATCTGTGTGCTGGCGCTTTCAGCTTTGCGCCTGCTGTGGCGGCTGACGCACCGCCCGCCCGCGCTGCCGCCTGCCGTGCTGGAGGCTATGCCTGGCTGGCAGCGCGTGGCGCACCACGGGGTTCACGCGCTGATGTATCTGCTCTTTTTCGCCGTGCCGCTCGCGGGCTGGGCTTACAGCTCGGCGGCGGGCTTTCCCATTGTGTTGTTTGGCGTGCTGCCGCTGCCTGATTGGCTGGGCGCTGACAAGGCGCTGGCGGCTGGCATCAAGCCGCTGCACGCGCTTTTGGCCATGGCCCTGATGGCGCTGGTGGCGCTGCACGTGGCAGGCGCGCTCAAGCACCAGCTGATAGACCGCGATGGCCTGTTGAGCCGCATGAAATAACGCTGAATTTGTCCGAAGGAGTCAGATATATGTTCAGAAAAACCGTGGCCGCCAGCGCGCTGGCGCTGGTCTTCGCAACTCCCGCCCTGGCCGCTCAGGCGTTGCTGCCCGCCCAAAGCGAAATGGCCTTTGTGAGCACGCAAATGGGTGTGCCGGTGCAAGGGCATTTCACCCGTTTCAGCGGTGATGTGGCGTTTGACCCGGCCCGCCCCGCCGCCGCCAGCATCACCTTGTTCATCGACATGGGCAGCGCCACACTGGGCGTGAAGGAAACCGATGCCGAGCTGGCCAAGGCTGACTGGTTTGACGTGGCAAAGTTTCCGCAGGCCACTTTCACTTCCAGCGCCGTAAAGGCGCTGGGCGGCGGCCGTTTTGAAGTGGCGGGGCAGCTCTCCATCAAAGGCAAGAGCCTGCCCGTGACAGTGCCGGTCACGCTTGTCCAGCAAGGCGCGGTGACGGTGGCCAGCGGCGAGATCACCATCAAGCGGTTGGCCTTTGGCATTGGTGGCGGCGAATGGGGCGACGCTTCTTTGGTGGCTGACGATGTGAAAGTCAGCTTCAGACTGGCGCTTTCGGGCGTGGACAAAATCTGATGGTCCTTGCTCAAAATACCCGCTCTGGCCGCCTTGGCAGCTTTCAATTGTTTTTTATCAACCCCTAGAAAAGGAGTTTTTCCATGCGCCATGCATTTACCGTCCTCGCCGCTTGCGCCGCTTTCGCAGCCGCCGCGCCAGCCCAGGCCGCCGATTACGTGATTGACGCCACGCACACCACGGTGTTTTTTGAAATCAGCCACTTCGGCGCTTCAATCAACCGCGCCCGCTTTGACAAGAAGGAGGGCACGGTGCAGTTCGATCCCGCCGCCAAGACGGGCAAGGTGAATATCAAGATTGACGCCGCCAGCATCAGCAGCGGCGTGCCGCCGTTTGACAAGCACCTCAAGAGCGCCGATTTGTTTGACGTGGAGAAATACCCGTCAATCACCTTTGCGGCCGACCAATTCACGTTTGACGGCGACAAGGTGAAGGAAGTGAAAGGCCAGCTCACGCTCAAGGGCAAGACGCACCCCGTCACGCTGGCGGCGCGGCAGTTCACCTGCTACCCGAACCAGATGGTCAAGCGCGAAGTGTGCGGCGGCGATTTCGAAACCACGATTGACCGCACCCTGTTTGATCTGGGCTACGGCCCCGAACAAATGGCGGGCAAGCAAGTGCACGTCGTTGTTTCTGTAGAGGCTGTGCGCCAGTAAGAGCCTGCTTCCAATTTGTCAGTGGGCGCGAACCGCAGGCGGGCTTTGCGATCCGGCGAGAATTTGCAAGACCCGCGAATGCCCGAGGCCGCGCCCAAGTCCGCACTTTCCGCGCCCACGGACATGAATTAAAGGCGCGAGGGACTGGGAAGACAGGTTGATTTTGCTATTGCATTGATAGCTGCCCGCGCTTATTTCATCAGGACTTGCGGGCAATTTGGCTCCCATAAAAACGCTTTTTCATCCGGCCCGGCCGCCCCAGCGGCTCCAGCCGCCCAACCGGCTTTGACGCACCATGCCCAGATTTCCCTTGTGGCCCCTGGCCTTGCCCCTGCTGGCCGCCGCCCAGACAGGCGCGGCCGCGACGCCAGCCGCCCCTGCCTCGCCCCTTGCCTCGCCATTGGCCGAAGACACGCAAGCCAAAATTCAGCAGGCCGCCGCCTGGCAAGCCTGCACCCTGCTGGCCGATGACGAACGCCTGGCCTGCTTTGATCAGTGGGCCGCCAGCCAGCAAAAGCTCATGCAAGCCATGAGTCAGCGCGTGGCGGGCGTGACCCAGACGAGCGAGGCGGATGCCGCGCTGCCCGCTGCCAGCGCCACGGCCTCCGTGTTGCGCGCCGATGTCACGCAGGCTCTGGCCAGCGCCCAGCCCGCTCCTGCGGCCCGTGACGACGCGCCTGAAGGCGTTACTGCTTCCACCGGCATCGTTGGCGTGGGGCTGGAGCAGGGCTGCCGCGACCGGCAGTTTTCTGCGCTCTCGCGCTTCTGGGAACTCGAGTCGGGCAGCGCCTGCCCCACTTTCAGCCTGCGCGGCTATGGCCCCACGGGCCTTCTGGCAGCCGTGGGCAATCGCATGAACCAGCAGCCAGCCTCGCCCAATGCGGCCAATGTGGTTTCCACTCCCACCAGCTGGCGCAAGGAAGAGACGCTGTTGCTGGTGTCCGTGCGCACGAAGATTGCGGGCGGCCTTTTCACCCCGGCTCATTCGCCCCGGCGCGACTCGCTGTGGTTTGGCTATACCCAGCAGTCTTACTGGCAACTGTTCAGCCCGGAGCATTCGCGCCCTTTCCGCTCTACCGATTACGCGCCCGAAGCCATCTACATCTACCCCACCACAGCCAGCCTGCCCCTGGGCTGGCGCTGGCGTTACACCGGCGCAGGCCTGGTGCATCAGTCCAACGGCCAGTCAGACCCCCAGTCGCGCAGCTGGAACCGCGCCTATCTGATGGCTGGCTTTGAGCATCCACGAGGCTTGACCGTGCAGGCCAAGCTCTGGAGCCGCTTCAAGGAAACGGCGCTCAACGACAACAACCCTGACATCACCCGCTACCTGGGTCACAGCGAAATTGCCGCAGCCTGGCAAGTCAATTCCCGCAACCTGCTGCGCGCCACCTTCACCGGCCCCGTTGGCACAGGCCGTGGCAGCACGCGCTTGGAATGGCTGCGCGCCTTGGGCAACGGCGCAGGCAACAGCTTCAGCGGCCTGCATCTGCACCTGCGCCTGTTCCACGGCTATGGCGACAGCCTGCTGGACTACAACTACAAGCGCACGGTTTTCAGCGTAGGGCTGAGCCTGCTGGAGTTCTAGGAACCCGTCCTCAAGGTCATTCCAGAAGTCTGACCGTGCGACGAATACAGGCAATCTTCGCGAATGCTTCAGCCGAGGCCACGCTGACCACCGGCTCAACTTTTCGATAGCGCTTGGAAAGCCACTCAGGCCGCCGCTTCCGTGGTGCTGAAGCGCACTTCGCCCGTTAGCAGCTTGTACAAGGTGTGGAGGTGCATTTTTTTCAAGCTTTGCTCCCGCCTTGACGGGGCTACGGGGCGATGAAGCATCTCTCTCTTGCTAGTGCGCCACCAGCTGACGACTCCAGCCGCGCTACCGGGCTAGTGTTGCTTGCCCGTATGAATTGAAAAACAGGAGCGAATTAAAGGGGTATGAAATACCCTTCTGCGCTTTGTGCACTAGGACATTCAGCTATGGTTTCAAGAGCAGATTAAGTCTTTCTTTCGTACCAGTGTGAGTGACTCTTTTATCCGCAGAGTCGGCCCAGGAATGCTCGGACCGGAGTTTGGGTTTTGCTTTGGAGCGCTCAGGCACCACATTGAAGCGCTGCTCATTCCCTGCGGCATGTCGCCCGGCCGCGCGACGGGTGGCGGTCTTTACAAAACTTCAGCGCTCATGCGAACTGCCCGAAACATGCGCAACCCACACTTGCTCTCCATGCCGGACGACGGCGCCCTTCCCCTCTGTTGGAGCTTTTAAAAGGAAACCGCCATGTTTCATCACCGCAAACCTTTTCTGATGGCCGCTTTGATGGCCGTTGCAGCCGCTTCGGCGCAGGCGCAAATGCCCGCTTCCGGCGAAGCCTCCGCCCAGGCTGATGGCGCGGCCCGCCAGAAAACCGCCAGTCACGACGGCAAGGCTGGCCGGTGCCATGCCCGCATGGCCGAGCGCCACGCCAAGCGCATGGCCGCGCTGAAAGAGCGCCTGAAGATTTCTCCCGCACAAGAAGACGCGTGGAACCAATTCGCCAGCGCCATGCAGCCGCCCGCCCCGCCCGCCCAGCGCCCTGATCGCGCCGAGTTTGAGCGCCTTACGACGCCTGAACGGCTCGACCGCATGCAAGCCATGCAGGCCGAGCATCAGACTCGCATGGCCGCCCGCAACCAGGCCATCAAGAATTTCTACGCGCAACTCACGCCTGAACAGCAAAAAGCCTTTGACCAGCACGCCATGCATGGCCGCCCCGAGGGGCGCCCGCACGGCCGGCCGCATGGCAAATCACGCGATGAACGCGACGGCTGCCAAGGCGGCAAGGGCGGTCCAAAAGCCGGATTCAGGGGCGGCGACGGCCCGTGCGCCATGCCGCCTGATGGCCCCAATGGCCGCCCGCCGCGCGGTTGACGCTGGCGGCCCCTGCCGGCCGCTTGCTTTCATGCATTGACTCCTCTTGCTCCTCCTGCCGCCCGGTGGCTTGCCACGGGCGGTTTTTTTATGCGCTGCTTTCATGTCCGGCGCAGGCCGGGCATGGGGCTATGCCGTAAGCTCTGCAGCCCTTTTCATTCCTTGCCCGCCCATCCATGTTCGGTTTCAGTGAAGAGCAGATTGCCTGGTTCGGCCTCACCTTTGGCGTAGGCGCGTTCATTCTTTACATGCTGTTTGTCATTGGACAGCTGGCATGGGAATCCAAGGCGGGCAAGTTCGGCACTTTCGTGCTCTTTCTCGCGCTGGCGCTGGGCATGCTGGGCTTTATTGCCAAGGTGGTGATCCAGTGGATTCTGGAAAAGGGCGTGCCAGCTTGAGCGCCGCGCCCCCGGCGGCGCAGGCGTCTTGCAAAAAGCCTTTTCTTGAGGTTTCCAGGACCTGTTCAAGGCCTGACCGTAGACGTAAAGAAAATTTACGGCAAACGATCGTCATGTATCAAATGAAGTGACATGACCGATGAACAGTGTGAGATTGTGCAAAAGCACTTTCCAGTAGGTAAGCGTGCAGGCAGATCCCGGGTGCGCAGCGCCCAGGACACCCTTTGGGGTTCATTCAGCAAAGTGTTTGGTCAGCACATGTCACTGTGCGTCGGTCATACCGCTTGGGTACATGGGGGATTTTGCTATTCACTTGGGGTTAGAGGACAGGCTCATATGACAGGAAGCGTTTAATTCGCAGTACCAGAAACTGGTGCGCAAGCGGCAAGGGTGTGCAGGGGCTTGACGTGGGTGTCTGCCGTGCAATCAAAGCTGTCGCAAGCACTGCCCCAGACTTGCTCCAGCAGTTCAGCGCAGATGCAGGATGCGCCCCGCCACTGTTGCGGGGCGGCCAGTAAGCCATGCAAGGTGGCTCACGCGCAAACTGGCAGTTTGCGCGGGGGAAAAGCCCTAGGGTATTCTGTCTCCGCGCCGGAAGGCGCGGAGGTCAGGCTGGCTGATGTCTCAGTCCGGTAGCGCAGCAGATCAGTTTGCGCCCGGCCCAGCCAAATTGCCGGGGCGGGTGTCGGGCAGATCAATCTTGACTTCAAGCACATCCAGATTGCCCTGGTGGTGAATCTGGATGTCGCTGTCGTTGATTTGCACGTATTTCTTGACGACGGCGATCAGCTCGGCGCGCAGCGCGGGCAGATAGTCAGGGGCATGGGCGCTGCGCTCGCCGCGTTCGTGAGCCAGGATGATTTGCAGCCGCTCTTTCGCCACCGAGGCGGTTTTTTTCTTCTCGCCAAAGAACAGATCGAGCAGGGACATGGCTTATTTGCCTCCGAACAGGCGCTTGAAGAAGCCAGGCTTTTCCGCTTCAGTAAAGCGCAGCGGGCGCTCTTCGCCCAGAAAGCGCTCTACTACGTCTTTGTAGGCTTCGGCCACATCCGTGCCTTCCAGATAAACGGCAGGCAGGCCTTGATTGGAGGCTTGCAGGATGGCCTCGCTTTCAGGGATGACGCCGATGAGCGGAATGCGCAGAATTTCCTGGATGTCGTCCAGGCTGAGCATCTGTCCGTCGGCTACGCGATTCGGGTTGTAGCGGGTGATGAGCAGGTGCTCCTTGATGGCCTCTTTGCCGTCAATGGCGCGCTGGGTTTTGCTGCCCAGCATGCCCAGAATGCGGTCGGAGTCGCGCACGCTGGAGACTTCGGGGTTGGTGACCACGATGGCTTCATCAGCGTAGTGCATGGCCATGAGCGCGCCGGTTTCTATGCCGGCGGGCGAGTCGCAAACCACGTAGTCAAAGCCCATTTCTGCCAGTTCGTCGAGCACTTTTTTCACGCCTTCCTGCGTGAGGGCCTCCTTGTCGCGTGTCTGGCTGGCGGCCAGCACGTGCAGGTTTTCGCACTGCTTGTCTTTGATAAGCGCCTGCGTGAGCGTGGCATCGCCCTGGATGACGTTGATGAAGTCGTACACCACGCGCCGCTCGCAGCCCATGATGAGATCCAGGTTGCGCAGGCCCACGTCAAAGTCGATGACGGCGGTTTTGAAACCCTTCAAGGCCAGGCCCGACGAAAACGCGGCGCTGGTGGTGGTCTTGCCCACGCCGCCCTTGCCGGAAGTCACGACAACGATCTTGCTCATCTTCAGAGGTCTTTCTTTGCGGAAAACTGTTTTTGCTGGAAAAGGTGAATTTCGTTTACATGGCGACAGCCACGAGCTTGTGCCCGGCATCGCTGCTGCTGAGATGGATTTGCGCAGGGCGGCCCCGCACGCCTTGCGGCAGGCCCGCTTCGGCGGTCTGGTACACGCCTGCAATGGCCACCAGCTCCGGCTCCATGGCCATGGCAAAGATGCGCGCCTTGGCGTCGCCATGAGCGCCTGCGATGGCGCGGCCGCGCAAAGGGGCGTAGACGTGGATATGGCCGTCAGCAATGACTTCCGCGCCAGGATTGACCACGGCGTTCACGATCAGATCGCGCCCTCTGGCATACACCTGCACGCCCGCGCGCACGGGGCGATCCACCATCATGGCCGTGCTGGGAACGAAGGCCGCCTCGGCCGTTCTGGCTGGCGCAGGGCGCGGGGCGGGGCGCGCGGCTTGATGTGACACGCGCGCATCAGGCGCGCAGGCCAGCCCGGCTGCGCGGGCGGCTTCCATCATTGCGGGCGTGCCGCCGCATACGGCCACGGGAGCCATCTTGTACTGGCGCAGCAGCTTGAGCAGCTCGGCAAAATCCAGCTCCGCGCCGGGCTGGCTGGCAACCAGCGGCGAGAGGTCGATCAGCAGCGGGTCGTGGTCAAAAAAATCGGGAGTGGAACCGTAGTGGCGGCGCAAATCCGCCGCCAGCGCATCCAGCCCGGCTGACTTGAGCAGCAGCCCCACCAGCGGCAAGCTGGCGCTCTTGACTTCAAAGCTGGCAGGCGCTTTGGCAGGGGAGACGGAAGGCATGGATGAAGACTGCGCAGGGGAAAAAATCGCCGCATCTTACCAGTGGGGTTATGTTTTTCGCTGCCTGCTTGAGTGACGGATGTAAGCATTGATACCAGTGATGCGGACACAGGCAATGTCGTCCAAATTCCGTTGCAAATTCTCGTTTCCTGTCAGCCAGCTGGGGTCTAGGGGGCATGGATTACATTCGCCCGGTTTTCCCGCCCAGCCCACGCCATGCCCTCTGATTCGCAACACTTTTTCTCCTCCAGCGCCGGCCAGCGAACCTCGGTCACGGTTTTGTTGTGGCGCGCGTTGGCGCTGCTGGGCATCGTCCTGGCCATCATCGGCGTCATGCTGCCCGTCATGCCCACCGCGCCTTTCGTGCTGCTGGCCGCCTGGGCGGCAGGCAAGGGCTGGCCCCGGCTGGAGGCATGGATGCTCGCGCATCCGCTGTTTGGCGTTTACATCGTGCGCTGGCGCGCCCGCCGCGCCATCCCACGCTCCGCCAAGTGGTTCGCCGCCCTGGCCATGCTGTGCAGCAGCGTCATGCTCCAGTTCACCGGCCTGCCGCTGGCCGCACGCCTGGGTGTGCCCGCCGTGATGCTGGCCGTGGCGCTGTGGATCTGGCAACGGCCTGATCAGTAAAAAAGAGGTTCCCTGCCTCCAGAAAGACTCGTCCCATGCAATTGCTCTTCATCGCCGATCCGCTGCACACCTTCAAAACGTACAAAGACAGCACCTTCGCCATGATGCGCGAAGCCGCCGCGCGCGGCCATGGCATCGCCTTTTGCGAGCCGCGCCATCTGCAATGGCAGCGCGGCGCAAGCGTCACGGCCCGCGTGCAAACGCTGCGCCTGACAGGCGATGAAGCCGGCGTCTGGCACGACATCACGGGCGAAAGCATGCAGCCGCTGACGGCGTTTGACGCCGTTTTGATGCGCAAGGACCCGCCTTTTGACGCCGAATACATCTACGCCACGCACTTGCTGGAGCAGGCCGAGCGCGAGGGCGCGTGCGTCATCAACCGCCCGCGCGCCTTGCGCGACCACCCCGAAAAGCTCGCCATCATGGAGTGGCCGCAATACATCGCGCCCACGCTCGTCACGCGATCGGCCGAAGCCATCCGCGCCTTTCACGCCGAACACGGCGACATCATCCTCAAACCGCTGGACGGCATGGGCGGCATGGGCATCTTCCGCGTGGCGGCTGACGGCCTGAACCTCGGCTCCATCATCGAAACCCTCAATCACGGCGGCGCCGTCACCGTCATGGTGCAAAAGTACCTGCCCGCCATCAAGGCTGGCGACAAGCGCGTGCTCATCATTGACGGCCAGCCCGTGCCCTGGTGCCTGGCCCGCATTCCGCAAGGCAGCGAAGTGCGCGGCAACCTGGCCGCCGGAGGCCGGGGCGAAGCGCAGCCGCTCAATGACACCGACCGCGCCACTGCCCAGGCCATCGGCCAGCGCCTGGCTCCGCGAGGTTTGCTGCTCATTGGGCTGGACATCATCGGCAGCAACGTCACCGAAATCAACGTCACCAGCCCCACCTGCTTTCAGGAAATTCACCAGCAAGCCGGCATCAACGTGGCTGCCATCTTCATGGATGCCGTTGAGAAAAACGCCAGGCACAACAGCTGAGCCAAACCACAAACGCTCCTGAAAAGATAGCTATACGTCCTAGTGCAAAGAGCGCAGAACGGCATTTTTGGCCCCCTGAATTTGCTCCTGTTTCTGATGCTTCTGGGCTACCGAGCTGATCTGGAAGCCTGCCTGCAACCCATCCAGGGGCGTTAAAAGCGCGGCCACAAGCAGGCTGAGGCGCCTTGCCGGGCAGCAAGGGAGGAGCAAGGCCCATCTGCGGTTTGCGTCTTGCGGCCCATCCTGGCTCCTTGGCTTTCGCCCCTCCCGGCCAGCTTGCAAACAGGCTCTGACAAATGCGGACGGCGTAATCTCGCGCCATCTCTTTGGCTTGACCGGAAAACGCATATGCCCTCCCACACCCAGGACGCCACCCGCACCAACGACATCCGCATGCGCGCCGTGCGCCCGCTGCTCACGCCTGCGCTGCTGCAAGAGTGGCTGCCCGCGCCGGACGCTGCGCTGGCCTTGGTGGAGCAAAGCCGCGCCGGCATCGCCCGCGTGCTGCACGGCGAAGACGACCGGCTCATCGCCGTCGTCGGCCCCTGCTCCATACACGACCACGCGCAGGCGCTGGAATACGCGCAGCGGCTCAAGGCCGAAGCGGACGCGCTGGCAGGCGAGCTGCTCATGGTGATGCGCGTGTATTTCGAAAAACCCCGCACCACCGTGGGCTGGAAGGGCTACATCAACGACCCGCGCATGGACGGCAGCTACGCCATCAACGACGGCCTGCAAATGGCCCGCCGCCTGCTGCTGGACGTGCTGGCGCTAGGCCTGCCCGTAGGCACGGAGTTTCTTGATCTGCTCTCGCCGCAGTTCATTTCCGATCTTGTCAGCTGGGGAGCGATAGGCGCGCGCACCACCGAAAGCCAGAGCCACCGCCAGCTGGCCAGCGGCCTGTCATGCCCCGTGGGCTTCAAAAACGGCACCGACGGCGGCGTGAAAGTGGCCGCCGACGCCATCGTGGCCGCGCAAGCGCCCCACGCTTTCATCGGCATGACCCAGATGGGCCAGGCCGCCATTTTTGAAACGCGCGGCAACCCGGACTGCCACGTCATCTTGCGCGGCGGCAAAGCGCCCAACTACAGCGCCGCCGACGTGCAGGCCGCCTGCCAGCTTCTGGCCCAGGCCGGGCTGCGCGAGCAAGTGATGATTGACTGCTCCCACGCCAACAGCGCCAAGCAGCACCGCCGCCAAATCGACGTGGCCGCCGACGTGGCCGCGCAAATCGCCGCTGGCGAGCGCCGCATCACCGGCGTGATGATCGAAAGCCACCTGAACGAAGGCCGCCAGGACATCACGCCCGGCCAGCCCCTGCAACACGGCGTTTCCGTGACGGACGCCTGTTTGAGCTGGCAGCAGACGGCGCCCGTGCTGCGCCAGCTGGCCGAAGCCGTGAAGGCGCGGCGAAAGCGCGGCGCCTGATGGGCGGCTTCATCACGCCTCACGCGGCAGCCCATTTGCCGCGCCTTTTCGTGCGCCATTACTAATGGCAGAAACTGCATTATCTGGCCGGCCTGGCCCGTTTGCAGTTTGAAAACCGGCGCCAATTTTCTGACCTGCGTCATGAAACACGAGAATGGGGCCTGCCAGGACAACATAATCCATATTTTTTCATCGCCCGGCTGCCGCGCCAGGTTTAGAATCCACTTTCATTATGGCCATTTGTGCGGCCACGGCGTCCGTGGAAAATGCGGGCCATTAATGCATTCCGTGTATCGGTAATTGGCGCGCAGGTGTGCGCTGGCAGTCGTTGATAGTTTGGAGACGTCATGTCCACGCTGTTTATTGTTCAGTTTGTCATTGTTTTGTTGTGCATTCTGGTGGGTGCGCAGGCTGGCGGCATCGGCCTGGGCGTCTTCGGGGGGCTGGGCCTGGCCGTGCTGACCTTCGGCTTCCAGCTCCAGCCCACCAGCCCGCCCATCGACGTGATGCTGATGATCATGGCCGTGGTCTGCGCCGCCGCCGCCATGCAGGCCGCAGGCGGGCTGGACCTGATGATCCGGCTGGCCACGCGCATTTTGCGCAAGAACCCCAAACACATCACCTTCATTGCGCCAGCGGTCACGTACGTATTCACCATTTTTGCGGGCACAGGACACGTGGCCTACTCTGTGCTGCCCGTCATTGCCGAAGTGGCCCGCCGCAACGGCGTGCGGCCCGAGCGCCCGCTGTCCATGGCCGTCATCGCCTCGCAGTTTTCCATTGTGGCCAGCCCGATCGCAGCCGCCGTGGTATCTGCGCTGGTCATTCTGGAGCCTTACCACATCACCATGCTGGATGTGCTCATGGTCACCATACCCTCCACCATTCTCGGCATTGGCTTGGCTTGCATTTTCGTCAACAAAATGGGCAAGGAACTCAAGGACGACGAGCATTACCAGAAACGGCTAAGCGATCCGGATTATCTGGAAATGATTGAATCGCAGCAGGAACAAAATGCCCCGGAAACGGCCGCCAGCAACCGCAACGCCAAAATATCCGTGGGCATTTTTCTGATTGCCGCCGTGCTGGTGGTCATTATGGGTTCGGTGGAAAGCCTGCGCCCGTTTTTCCCTGACGCCAGCGGCAAGCTGAAACCGCTGGGCATGGCGCACACCATTGAAATTGTCATGCTCACGGCAGGCGCGCTCATCTTGCTGATTTGCAGGCCCGACGGCACAGCCATCACGCGCGGTTCGGTATTCCACGCCGGCATGCGCGCCGTGATTGCCATTTTCGGCATTGCCTGGCTGGGCGACACGCTGATGCACGCCCACATGGGCGAAGTCAAAGAGCTGGTTTCAGGGCTGGTGAAAAGCGCGCCGTGGACCTTCGCTTTCGCGCTTTTCATTCTTTCCGTGCTGGTCAATAGCCAGGGCGCCACGGTCGCCACGCTGTTTCCCGTGGGCGTGGGCTTGGGCGTGCCGCCGGAAATCATGGTGGGCACCTTTGTGGCCGTCAATGGCTACTTCTTCATTCCGAACTACGGCCCCATCATCGCGTCCATCGACTTCGACACCACGGGCACCACGCGCATAGGCCGCTACATCTTCAACCACAGCTTCATGCTGCCAGGGTTGCTCAGCCTGGCGTTCAGCCTGGCGTTCAGCCTGTTGCTGGCCAAAATGCTGCTGTAGCAGCCGCGCTTCCGTCTGCAAAGCACCGCCCCTTCTGGCGGTGCTTTTTTATGCCAGCCTGCGAGATGGAAGCGGCAAGGCCGCCTTCAGGCTTCGGCGGCAAATTTCCTCTGAACAGCTTCTCAGCCCTTGCTTCAAAACCCGCAAGTCAACGCGAATGGCGCATGCCTGATTCAAGGGAGCAGAAATACCGTTCCGCGCAGTGTTCACTAGGACATTGCGCTATGAATAAAAGAGCTAAATCAGGGCAGGCAACACGCTCTGCCCACCTAGCAAAGCCACGGGTATATCCAGCAAAAAGCGCCTGGCTCCGTCAGCCGCGCGGCCAGCCCCTTCCAGACGGCATAAACCGGGCAAGCCGCCCGCGCGCCAGCGTCTCTGTTGATTATTTATTGATAGGAATTCTTGTTGCTTGTAGCATGCGGCCCGCCATTTTCCTGACGCCTACGTATTGCCGCCATGCTGTTTCGCCCCGAAGTCATACGCAATTACCGCAGCGCCCGGCTGGGCGGCATCGCCATCAGCCAGCCGCTGGGCGCGTGGCTGCTCACGCTGGCGGCGACGGGCATGGCAGCGGCCATCGTCGCCTTTCTCCTGCTGGGCAGCTACACGCGCCGCGCCAGCGTAGCGGGCCAGCTGGTGCCCTTGCAAAGCGTGGTCACGCTGCCTGCCCCTGTCACCGGCATCGTCGGGCGGCTGGACGCGGCCGAAGGCGACGCTGCCAGCGCGGGGCAGGCGCTCGCCATCATCCAGGCCCCGCGCGCCATGCCTGAAAGCGGCAACGGCGGCGCGGCGCTGGAGCAGCAAATCCGCCAGCAGAAAGCCAGCTTGCAAGCCGCGCAAGACGCTCAGCAACAGCAACTGCGCCAGCAAACCAGCGGCCTGAACGAGCAACTGCACGCCGCCCGGCGCGAATTGCTGCAAATCGAAGCCGAAGCCGTCACCCGCCAGCGCCAAACCCGCCTGGCCCGCGAAAAACTGGCCCGCTACCAAAGCCTGGAAAAAGCCGGAGCCGCCAGCGCCGTCAGCGTGCAAGAGCAGCAATCCGCCGTTTTCGAGCACGAAGCGCAAACGCAAACCCTGCTGCGGCAAGCCGCCAGCACCCGCCGCCTGCTTGCCCAGCTGGAACAGGCCCTGCGCGAGCTGCCCAGCCAGCGCGCCGCCGCCCGCGCCAACCACGCACGTGACATGGCGCAACTGGAGCAAAGCGAAGTGCAGGTGCGCATGGACAACCGTCTGGCCGTCACTGCGCCCGTGGCGGGCGTCATCGCCGCCCAGCTCGTGCGCCAGGGCCAGGCCGTGCAGGCGGGCCAGCCCCTGCTCAGCCTGCTGCCCGGCCAGGGCACACTGCAAGCCTACTTGCTCGCTCCCAGCCGCGCCGTCGGCTTCATCGAACCGGGCGACAAAGTCATGCTGCGCTACCAAGCCTATCCGTACCAGAAGTTTGGCCACCACACCGGGCGCGTGGCCAGCATCAGCCGCAGCGCCCTCACCCGCAGCGAATTGCAGGCCCTTTCATCCGTTTATCAGAACCTGTTCAGAGTTTGGCCGTGAGGAGCGAAAGTGCGAATCGGGATGGGCTGCAAGGCGCAAACCGCAGACGGGCCTTGCGGCCCGGCGAGGATTTGCAACGCGGCAGCCCGTCCGAGTTCGCGCTTTCACGCCCACGGACAGACTTTGAACAGGTTCTCAGGGCGACGAGCCGGTTTACCGCATCACCGTGGATCTGCCCCGGCAGTACATCACCGCCTACGGCCGCCACGAAAACCTCAAGCCCGGCATGCTGCTGGACGCCGACATCATGGGCGAAAAGCGCCGCCTCATCGAATGGCTGGTGGAGCCGCTTTATTCAGTGGCGGGGAAAGTGGGGAATGCGGAATGACAAATGCCCTCGTTCATAAAACAGGCGCCGCCATTCAATGGGCAAGGGATTATGGGCAGGCGCATCCGAAAATGCAGGGTATTTTCTGGATCATCTCGACGGCTATCTTGACCATTGTTCCGAACGAACTCGTTAAATTCATGTGGAAATTTACGGGAAAAAATATTGCCGAATTCGCGGTAACGGCAATCACCATCCCCATCCTATTCATGCTGCAAAAAGAGCAATGCAGGAAATTCATGGGCCGCAGAATACCCATGCTGGCGCTGGCAGGCATCTTGCCTGCTGCGCTGTGGCTTTGCTTCAATAGAGAAGGTCGCATCAATGTGAATGGCGACACAAGCGGGGTGAATTTGTTGATGTATTACTGTTTACATTTGATGAACATCTCGTTGATTATTCCATTGTACGAAGAAAAAATCGTGAGGGGATTGTTTCTGAGGGGGGTTGAGAAATTCACTGGAAGCCTGGGAGCCATCATCATCACGTCGTTTCTGTTTGGCGTAGCTCATCGCGGCAATGAGTGGCTGACGTTTGTTTATGGCGCCGTGCTGGCGTGGGCGGCGACATGCATGCGCATGGGTGCTTTCGAGCGCTCCATCATTCATGGAACATACAACTTCACAATAGGATTTTATGTGCTGTTTTACATGGCTGATATTTGAGCAGGATCCAAGAATTGCCGGGCGTTCTGGCAGTCCCGAGGCGCCGGGTTTGTGCCATTTCAATCGAAAGGAGCACAAAATGAGCGAATTGACTCAGAGTGAAATCATCCAGGTAACTGGTGGCCGCAATGATTTATGGAGGAATATGCCAGATCAATCTCGGGATCCTTCCGACAAACTCTCCGATCCTAATTTCTGGAGGACTTGGTTCAGGGAATTGCCAGATCTATATCGGGAAGCAATCAATTCTGCAACTGAAATGTTCTGCATCGCCACTGGCGACTGCTGATATATCCATGCGTCACGCCTGGAATAGGCGTGACGCACTGAGATCAATGACAGACGTCTGCTGAATGAGCAAAGACAAGAAGATGAAAATTTGGCTGCGCATGACGCAGTCCATGAGACGAGCGGCAGAAGAAAGGCCAAAGAAAGCGGCTGTTTTGCTTGCCATAGCGGCTCTGCTTGTCATGGTATTGATGGCAGTATTGGCGGTGTTTCTTGACGGACGCATGGGAGATAACGCAGCATTGCTTATTGCAAGCCTTGTCATTGGCCCTGTTTTTTTCGTGATTCATCATGAAAGAGCCAGGAGAATCACGGTGCGAAACACGCTGCTGATGGCGCTTGCAGGCACGGTCATAGGAGCTGTCGTGGTCATGTGGGCGGGCAGGCCGCCCAGAATGGAAGCCTGTGGCGATTTTTTCATGTTCAATTGCCATGCCATGTGGATCAATACGATCATTATCATTCCTTTGCTGGAGGAAAAGGTCGTCCGGGGGGTACTACTAGACGCTTGTAGGACGCTGTTTGGAAATTTGCCCGCCATCATGGCGACCACCCTGATGTTCGCCGCAGCTCATTGGCGCATATTCGCTTGGACGCTTGTTTTCTCAGCCCTCTTGGCATGGCTTGCCATTTACAGAAAGATGGGGGTGATTGAAAGAGCGATGGCGCATGGTTCCTACAACTTGGTATTGACCGTGGCAGCGCTGCCGTTCACTGATTTATGGAAATATTGAAAATGCTGCGAAGATTGATGCAGGCTTTCAGAACATGGCGGATCGCCATGTCGCTCAGCTAATCTTCTCTCACCTGCATGAGGCATGAATGCATATTCAGAGAATTGCCGGGTGTTCTGGCAGTCTCGAGGCGCCGGGTTTGTGCCATTTCAATCGAAAGGAGCACAAAATGCGCGAATTGACTCAGAGTGAGCTTGCAATTGTGGCAGGAGGTGAAGCAACCTGTGGCATCAGCATTCCCGGCGGGGCCTATTGCGAAGTGCCATGGAGTGACATCAGGGAATGGTGGTGCGAGAACGTCGGGTGGTTTTGCGATGCTCAAACACCAGAAGCAGCAAGGTGACAATGCCTTCTGGTTGCCAAGGCAACGAAGGTTCCGGCTGAAAATTGCTGGGACCTTCTTTAATTGAATTGCTATATTGCTAATATTATTCTGTTTGCAATATTAAAGGTTGATTTAATATTTCAGCTCGACGTTGTGTGATAGTGATGGAACCGCTCCGGCCCAAAAGAAGACAGGCTTTGCTGAAAGTGCTTTCAGCCTTATTTTTCAGTATCGTTCCTTCCATCGTAATAAGCTGGAGCGAAACTGGCGTCATGCGGCAAGTTGTCAGTATGCTGACACTGCTGGCCGTCACTGCAATGATGTTTATCTTGGAGAAGGAAAAGCTGGAATTTCCTCAAGCAGGCAGGGCGCTAAAACTGTTCGCTGCAGGCGCTTTGGCCAGTTTTGTTTATGTTGCCGCCTCAGGGGGCATTGTGGGATCGGTGGATGAAAACGTCCCGGGCTGGTTTATAGGTCTTGTATTTGTCGATACGGTCGCGCTCATTCCTTTTTATGAGGAAAAACTGGTCAGAGGTTTGCTGCTGCGCGGCCTGGCGGGATTGACGGGAAATATCCCTGCCATTGCCATAACGACGGTGCTTTTCGCCTTTGTGCACAAAGGAAACGAGGCCAGCGCCTTTGCTGGCGGGCTGGCGCTGGCCTGGCTTGCCATATATAAAAACTGCGGCGTCGTTGATCGTTCGATTATTCATGGGGCATGGAACATGGTTCCTGTCGTATGGATAATTATTTCAGCTGCCTCAAGCTCACCCGGACAGGTAATATGAATGAATATCGCCAAAAGCATTGGCTGGAGCACCATCATGGCGTTGATCCTTGCCGTGCGGATGGGAACCGAAGGAAGAGTGCCTTGAAAAATTGCCCATGAGCAACGCGCGAATAATCTGTCTCTATATTCTGCATTTGATGGTTGCCGTGCTGATTGGCGTGGGCTTGCAAGATGCTGCGGGCCGTCATGTCGCCCAGGCAATTGGCAATCTGGCTGGACTTTTGTTTTTCCTGGCGGTTTACAGGCATGTCAGCGGCGGGAAACCGTTCGCCTGGCGCCCTGAAAAAAGAGTTTTTACCGGAAAGGACATGGCAATACTTGCAGCGGGAAGCATTATGGCGGGCATTGCCATCAAGAGTGGCATGGGGCTGATTGATGATGCCTTTTATTTTGTTGCGGGCGGAATGGATATGGGCGCATTCCAGGAGATGATCAACGAAGACGCCGTCAGGCTGCAAGAGATATGGGGTTGGCCGCTGGTTCTGATGCTGACGACGGGCGCGGCGCGGGAGGAACTCATTTACCGAAAATACTTGCAGGGGCATTTCGCAAAATATGGCCTGCTTGCAGGAGCAGGGGTCTCCGCCGTCATTTTTGCCGCCATTCATTTCAGGCCGGATTATATTTTTGCAGCCTTGCTGTTCTCGCTGCTCTATGTGGTGACGGGGCATTTGTGGGCGGCCATGCTGGCGCATTTTTCGGCAAATATGTTTTTTGGCGTTTGGGTGTGGCTGGCTGGCGCGTCGCAGGCGAAAGCTGTTTGGGCGCTGGGCGTGCTGTCGTTCGCCCTGTGCGTGATGTTTGCGATTGATTCAGTCAGGCGCGTCCGCGCTCAGGGCGGTTTCGGGGCGGGCGCATGAAGCCGCTGATTCAGTCTGAGGCCGCCGAATGCGGCCTGGCCTGTCTGGCAATGGTGGCGGGGCATTACGGCCTGCATATGGATTTGCCGCAGATGCGGCGGCGCTTTCCGCTTTCGCTCAAAGGGCTGCGGCTGAACCAGCTGATTGAGCATGCGCAGCAGCTGGGGCTGAACGCGCGGGCGCTGCGGCTGGAGATGCAAGACCTGGGGCGGCTGAAGCTGCCGTGCATCCTGCACTGGGATCTGAATCACTTCGTGGTGCTGGCGCGCGTGGGGCGCAAGAAGGCGGTGCTGCTGGATCCGGCCTCGGGGCGGCGGGAGATGGATTTGCAGGAGGTTTCGCGCCACTTCACGGGCGTGGCGCTGGAGCTTGCGCCTGCGCCGCAGTTCAGGCCGCAGCGGGCGGCGCCTGCGGTTTCGCTGCGGCAGCTGACGGGGCCGGTGCGTGGGCTGTGGGGAGCGCTGGCGCAAGTGCTGCTGCTTTCGGCGGCCTTGCAAGTGTTTGTAGTGTTGGCGCCCTTTTATATGCAATGGGTGGTGGACCATGTTCTGGTGTCTGCCGACCGTGATTTGCTGGCGGTACTGGGGCTGGGCTTCGGGCTGGCGCTGCTGGTGCAGCTGGGCATTGGCTTTTTGCGGGGGTGGACGGTGGTTCATCTCTCGTCCAGCCTGGGGCTGCAATGGGCGGGGCGGGTGTTCGCCCATTTGCTGCGGCTGCCGATGGCGTTTTTTGAAAAGCGCCATGTGGGCGATGTGACTTCGCGCATGGGTGCGGTGCAGGCCATTCAGAAAACCCTGAGCACGAGCTTTGTCGAAGCGCTGATTGACGGCCTGATGGCTGCCGTGACGCTGGCGCTGATGCTGGTGTACAGCTGGAAGCTGGCGCTGGTGACGCTGCTGGCGGTGGCGCTGTACGCGGGGTTGCGGCTGGCGGCTTTCGCGCCCTTGCGCGATGGCACGGAGCAGCAGTTGCTGGCCGCCGCACGCCAGCAGACGCATTTGCTGGAAACGCTGCGCGGCATGCAGAGCGTGAAGGTGGCCAACCAGGAGCCGCTGCGCCGCGCCGACTATGAAAACCTGATGGTGGCCACGGTGAATCAGGATGTGCGGCTGGCGCGCATGAATTTGGGCTTTGGCAGCGCGAGCCAATTGGTTTTTGGCGTGGAGCGCATCGCCGTCATCTGGCTGGGCGCACTGCTGGCGCTGGACAGCGTGTTTTCGGTGGGCATGCTGATAGCCTACCTTTCGTACAAAGACCAGTTCGCCACGCGCGCCGGGGCGTTGATTGACAAGGGCATCGAGTTCAGGATGCTGCGGCTGCATGCACAGCGGCTGGCGGACATCATGCTGGCCGAGCCAGAGGACGGGCCGCTGCATGAGGAGGTTCCAGCAGGGGCTTGGGCGGATGCGCCAGCGCCCGCGAGTCTGCCGCCGCTGACGGCGCTGGCAGGAGCGGGCATAGAGGTGGAGAACCTGTCGTTCCGCCATGCGCAAGGGGAGCCGTGGCTGCTGAAGGATTGCAGCTTTCGCATTGAGCCGGGCGAATCGGTGGCCATCGTTGGCCCTTCAGGCTGCGGCAAGAGCACGCTGCTCAAGCTGATGCTGGGTTTGCTGGCGCCTGCGGCGGGCAGCATTCGCATCGGCGGGCACTTGATGCAGCCCGCGAGCGCGGCGCGCGTGCGCGGCCTGACGGGCTGCGTGATGCAGGACGACCGCCTGTTTGCCGGCAGCATTGGCGAAAACATCAGTTTCTTCGACCCCGGCTTTCAGCCCGATCGCATTGAGCAAGCCGCCCGGCTGGCCGCCATTCATGACGAAATCATGGCGATGCCCATGAACTACCACAGTCTGGTAGGCGACATGGGTAGCGCTCTCTCCGGCGGGCAGCGCCAGCGTCTGATGCTGGCGCGGGCGCTTTACCGCCAGCCGCAGTTTTTGTTTCTGGATGAGGCGACCAGCCACCTGGATGTGGCTTGCGAGCGCCAGGTGAGCGAGGCCGTGAGCCGCCTGCCCGTCACGCGCGTGATCGTGGCCCACCGCCCCGAAACCATTGCCAGCGCCAGCCGCGTGCTGGTGATGCAGGGCGGGCGCTTGCAGGAGGCAACGCGGCAAGAGGCGCCGTGAGAGCCTGTTCAGAGCGTGGCGTTTGTGCGCCGCCAGCGGATTTTCAGAGCCAAATCGGCCTGAAGTCCCCGTGAAACGGGCGCGGACAGCTATTTTTCTGATAGCAAAAAGCCCTCGCTCCTACAATCGCGCCCCATCATGCAAGACCGTTACGACCCCTCCCAGATTGAAAAGGCCGCCCAGGCGCACTGGCAGGCCAGCCAGGCCTGGCGCGTGCGCGAAGACAGCCGCCGCCCCAAGTACTACGCCTGCTCCATGCTGCCTTACCCCAGCGGCAAGCTGCACATGGGGCATGTGCGCAACTACACCATCAACGACATGATCACGCGCAGCCTGCGCATGAAGGGCTTTAACGTGCTCATGCCCATGGGCTGGGACGCCTTTGGCCTGCCTGCCGAAAACGCCGCCATCAAGCACGGCGTGCCGCCCGCGAAGTGGACTTACGACAACATCGCCTACATGAAGGGCCAGATGCAGGCGATGGGCCTGGCCATAGACTGGAGCCGCGAGTTCGCCACGTGCGACGCCAGCTACTACAAGTGGAACCAGTGGCTGTTTCTGAAGATGCTGGAAAAGGGCATCGCCTACCGCAAGACGCAGGTGGTGAACTGGGATCCGGTGGATCAGACCGTGCTGGCCAATGAGCAAGTGATTGACGGGCGCGGCTGGCGCACCGGCGCGCTGGTGGAAAAGCGCGAAATTCCGGGCTACTACCTGAAGATCACCGATTACGCGCAAGAGCTGCTGGACCATGTGCAGGTGGACAACCCCAAGGCCACGCTCACCGGCTGGCCCGAGCGCGTGCGGCTGATGCAGGAAAACTGGATTGGCAAGAGCGAGGGCTTGCGCTTTGGCTTTCCCTTCAATTGGAACGACGCCGCCGCCTGGCGCGACGGCCAGCCGCCGGCGCTGCCAGCGGGCGAGCAGCCGCCGCGCGGGCCGCTGTATGTGTTCACCACCCGCGCCGACACCCTCATGGGCGTGACCTTTGTGGCGGTTGCGGCCGAGCACCCGCTGGCGGCGCTCATCGCGCGCTTTCGCCCCGAAGTGGCCGCCTTCATCGAAAAGTGCCAGCAGGGCGGCACCACCGAGGCCGAGCTGGCGCTCAAGGAAAAAGAGGGCGTGCGCACGGGCTTTCACGTCAGCCACCCGCTCACGGGCGAGTGGGTGGAAGTGTGGGTGGGCAACTACGTGCTCATGAGCTATGGCGACGGCGCAGTGATGGGCGTGCCCGCGCATGACGAGCGCGACTTTGCCTTTGCACAAAAGTACGGCATCGACATCAAAAAAGTCATCCTCTCCGCCGTGGAGATGAACTACATGCGGGCGCTGGAAGACCAGGCCCAGCCGCTGGACGAACTCACCCGCGAAACCTATGAGGCCGCCTTGCTGCGCCACGCCGAAGCCCAGGAGTGGCTGCCGGACTACGCCGACAAGCAAGGCGTGTGCATCAACAGCGGCCCGCTGGACGGCCTGCCCTACCAGCAGGCCGTGGACAAGGCGGCCGCGCTGCTGGCCGAAAAGGGCCTGGGCGAAAAACGCACCACCTGGCGCCTGCGCGACTGGGGCATCAGCCGCCAGCGCTACTGGGGCACGCCCATTCCCATCATCCACTGCGAAAGCTGCGGCCCGCAGCCCGTGCCCGAAAAAGACCTGCCCGTGCTGCTGCCGCAAGACCTGGTGCCCGACGGCAGCGGCAACCCGCTGGCCAAAAGCGCGGCCTTCCAGGCGGGCGTGCGCTGCCCCCAATGCGGTGGCCCGGGCCGGCGCGAGACAGACACGATGGACACCTTCGTGGACTCATCGTGGTACTTCATGCGCTACTGCGACGCGCACGATGACGAAAAAATGGTGGGCAGCGGCGCGGCGCACTGGATGCCGATGGACCAGTACATCGGCGGCATCGAGCACGCCATCTTGCACCTGCTCTACGCGCGCTTTTGGACCAAAGCCATGCGCGATCTGGGGCTGATCCGCATCGACGAGCCTTTCACCCGCCTGCTCACGCAAGGCATGGTGCTCAACCACATCTACAGCCGCCGCACCGCCAAGGGCGGCAAGGAATACTTCTGGCCCGCTGACGTGGAGCCGGTGCTGGACGCCAGCGGCAAGCAAGTGGCCGCCAAACTGGTCAAGCCCGTGGCCAGCGCCGACGGCGAACTGCCCGCCGGCACGCCCATCGACTACGAAGGCGTGGGCACCATGTCCAAATCCAAAAACAACGGCGTCGATCCGCAAACGCTCATCGAGCAATACGGGGCCGATACCGCGCGCCTTTACACCATGTTCACCGCGCCGCCCGAGGCCACGCTGGAGTGGAACGACACCGCCGTGGAAGGCAGCCACCGCTTTTTGCGCCGCCTGTGGGCCTGCGGCCTGCGCCTGTCGGCCCTGCCGCAACTGGCGCAAGCGGGCAAGCCAAGCGCCCCCGCCGCTTTGGGCAAGGCCGCCCGGGCGCTGCGGCACGAAATCCACACCGTGCTCGGCCAGGTGGACTACGACTACCAGCGCCTGCAATTCAACACCGTGGTCTCCGGCGCGATGAAGATGCTCAACGCCATCGAAGCCTTCAAGGGCGACGGCGATGGCGCGGCCAGCGAAGGCGACACCTTCGCCCTGGGCGAAGCCTTCGGCATCCTGCTGCGCGTGCTCTACCCGGCCACCCCGCACATCACCCACGCCCTGTGGCGCGAGCTGGGCTACGAGGCGCTCATGGGCGATCTGATCGACGCGCCCTGGCCCCGCCCCGACGCCCAGGCGCTGGAGCGCGACGAAATCGAGCTGATGCTGCAAGTGGGCGGCAAGCTGCGCGGCCGCTTCACCGTGCCCGCCAACGCCAGCAAGGTCGAGATTGAACAGGCCGCGCTGGCCAGCGAAGCCTTCGTCAAATTCGCTGGCGCGAACGCCACGCCCAAAAAGCTCGTCGTCGTGCCGGGGCGGCTGGTCAATGTGGTGCTGTGAGCGGCACGGCCGTGCGGCTGTGAAGGGGGGCGCTCGCGCCCTTCTTCTTGCGCTTGATTTGCTTCTTTATTCATAGCAAGATGTCCTAGTGGAATCTGCGCGAAGCGGCATTTCAGCCCCATCAAATTTGCTCCTCTTTTATGCCGCCTGTGCCCCTTCTTTCTGAACCATGACGAAAGCGCCCGCCATGCCTTGCCGCCGCCTTTTGCTCGCCACCGCCCTTGCTGCCAGCACCGCGCCCTTGCTGACGGCCTGCGGCTTTCACCTGCGCCGCCCGCCTGAATTTGCCTTCCGCTCCATTTACGTGGACATGCCCGCCAGCTCCACCCTGGGCGCGGAACTCAAGCGCCAGCTTGCCAGCGCGGGCCTGCAAGTCATCACCGACGCCGCTGAAAAAAACCGGGCGCAAGTCATCCTGCAAGCCCTGCAAGACAGCCGCGAGCGCAGCGTGGTCGGCCTGAACGCGGCGGGGCAAGTGCGTGAATACCAACTGCGCGTGCGCTTTGGCTTTCGCCTCGTCACCCCGGCAGGCCACGTGGCGCTGCCCGACGCCGAAATCCTGCGCGAAATCGACCAGAGCTACAGCGAAAGCGCCGCCTTGTCCAAGGAAGCCGAAGCCGAAATGCTCTACCAAAGCATGCAAAGCGACGTAGTGCAGCAGGCGCTGGAGCGCATTGCCGCCATTCAACTGCCCGCCAGCGGCCAGCAAGCCGGGCAATAAACAGGCGCCTTCATGGGCAGCCCCAAAGCAGTCAGGCGGCCAAGCGCCCAACTACCCAACTGCGCGCCGCGCGCAGCCAAGAAGCGCGTGAACAAGCGGCTGGATGGACGCGCGAATATTGAATACGCCAGCCCCGGAAACGACGCTGCCCGCCCCTGCATGGCGCAGGCGCGGGCAGAAAAAAGGGCTGTTGAAGCGGCGGGAAAAGCGGGTTTTCAGCGCGCGCTGCGAGCGGGCGGCGTGGCGCTGCCGGGCGCACGGTTGAGGTGGCGGAAGCTGATGCGGCCCTTGCTCAAGTCATACGGCGAAAGCTCCAGCGTGACGCGGTCGCCCGCCAGAATGCGGATGTGGTTCTTCTTCATCTTGCCTGCCGAGTAGGCAACGAGCTGGTGGCCGTTGTCGAGGGTGACGCGGTAGCGCGAGTCAGGCAGCACTTCATTGACGACGCCTTGCATCTCGATCAGTTCTTCTTTTGCCATGAGGGTGAATTTCTCCTTCGGCGGCGCCCGGCGGCCAGGCAGTCCGGGGCCGAATATGTGTGGTAAAGCAACCGGCCATTTTAGTGGAAGCCCCTGCTGCCGGAAGGCGGCAGCGCGCGGCGCGGGCCAGCTTGCACCCTGACACAAGCCCAACAGGCCAGAGGTGGTGTGTAACGGCAATGGCGGACACACTGCAACTCCCCTTCAACTCGATGAAAGGTTCTTCCATGACCAAACGTTCCATCTACGCTTCTTCTGCCGTTGTGCTGCTGACCACGGCAATGAGCTGGGGCATGGCCCATGCCGCCGGCACGGGCATCAAGCCCGTGGATCAGCAGGCCAATGCGCCTGCGCCTTCAGCCGTTGCAGGACCACAGGCGCATGAGGCCGCCAAAACCACAGCGCAGCCTTCAGCCGCCCAATCTGCCACCCACTCCGCCACTCAGCCCGCCGCCACGGCAGCCGAACAGGCGCAAATGCCTGCGGTGACAGGACAGGACGACCTGCAGCAGGCAACCAAGGACGCCGCATCGAACGCCGCCAAGGGCGCGGCTTCAGGCGCCCTTGGGCCGAAATAAACGCCCGTTTCTGCTCCTTTGCTTAGGCTGGGGTGCGCCATCAGGCGCGCCCCAGCCTTTTTGATGTGCAAACGGTGCAGGGGCTAAATGAGGTGAACTCCGAGCCGCCTTACCCAACAGCAGCCTTAAAAAGGGGAGCAAATTCAATGATTTCAAAAAACCATCCTGCGCTCTTCCCACTAGGACATCGCGCTATGAATAAAGGAGCAATATTCATGCGTTGCATCAGTCCCGGCTTGGCCGAAGGCGTTTTGCTCTGCTTCACCCTTTCACGCACACCACCTGCTTGAGCGTGTGCAGCACGTCCACCAAATCGGCCTGGGCGGCCATCACGGCGTCTATGTCCTTGTAGGCCATTGGAATTTCGTCAATCACGCCCGCGTCCTTGCGGCATTCCACGCCTTCGGTCGCCCTGATTTGGTCGGCCTCCGTGAACAGTTTTTTCGCCTGGGTGCGGCTCATGGTGCGGCCTGCGCCGTGGCTGCAACTGTTGAAGCTGTCGGGGTGCCCCTTGCCGCGCACGATGTAGCTTTTGGCGCCCATGCTGCCGGGAATGATGCCCAGCCGCCCCTTTTCGGCGCTGACCGCGCCCTTGCGCGTGACAAAAACCTCCTGGCCAAAATGCGTTTCGCGCTGCACGTAGTTATGGTGGCAATTCACCGCCTCCACGTGCGTTTCAAATGGCTTGGTAATGACCTTGCGCATGGCATTGATCACGCGCGTCATCATCACTTCGCGGTTGGCGGCGGCGAATTTTTGCGCCCAGCCCACGGCTTTTACATATTCGCCAAAATACCGCGCGCCTTCTTCAAAATAAGCCAGATTTTCATCCGGCAGATTTTGCTGGTGCAATCGCGCGTCCTGTTTGGCCAATTCAATGAAATGCGTGCCTATGGCATTGCCCACGCCGCGCGATCCGGAATGCAGCATGATCCATACGGCCTGATTTTCATCTAGGCAAATTTCAATGAAATGGTTGCCCGTGCCCAGCGTGCCCAGGTGTTTGTAATTATTCGTCTTTTCCAAGCGCGGGTGTAATTCGCACAATTGCCTGAATTCATCGGCTAGGCGGGTCCAGGCCGCATCTGTTTCAGCGGGCGGCGTTTCCCAGCCGCCTTTGTCGCGGCCATATTTCTTGGGCGTCATGCCGTGCGGCACCGCTTTTTCAATGGCGCTGCGCAGCGGCCCCAGATCGTCGGGCAAATCGCTGGCCGTCAGCGTGGTTTTGCAGGCCATCATGCCGCAGCCAATATCCACGCCCACCGCCGCCGGAATAATGGCCTTGATGGTTGGAATCACCGTGCCAATTGTGGCGCCGATGCCCAAATGCACATCCGGCATCACCGCCACGTGTTTGAATACCACGGGCAGGCTGGCGATATTTTTTAACTGCTGGCGCGCGTCTTCTTCCACCGGCACGCCCCGGGTCCACATTTTGATGGGCGCAGCGCCGCCGATTTGCATTTGCAGGTAATGCCCGTTTTCGTTATTCACCTCAATGATTTCGGGCGGCATTTCTTCAGCGGCTTTTTCATTTCTGGCCCGCGCGGCCTCCAGACGGCGCTCCAGCCGCTTTTGCGCCGCTTCTTCGGGCGCGGCGGCGTTTTGCATGGTTTCAGTCGTTGTCATTTCTCTCTTTAGTATTTAAGAAGCATTTTTTCTCCTTGGTCTACGTAATTGCCAAGCAGTACGCCGTATAGATCTTTTTTATGCAGATGACGGTTTAAAACCATTAAGGTTTAAGTTTATCGGTACAATAAGATTTGGAATGCTTTGCCCAAAGCTGCTTGAATCAATTTTTTTAGTCAAATTTTCAAATATACTTATTAATTCTTTGTTTTCTTCTCGTTCTTTCTCATTTATGCTCTTTAAAACTTCAGAGAGATTTCTTGTGAAATCAGCCATATCTTTTGCGACTGGCAACATATCGTTATCAAATTCTATTTTTATGGCTTTAATGCTGCAAATCTCATACTGATATTTAAGCTTATCCACTTTTCCTTTTTTATACATGGAATCCAAAAAATCTATAGCCTTATCAATTTTATGCATCTTGGTCAAAACCAGAGCATACTTATGAATCAAACCCTTCTCATAATCTCTATCTTCAACACCTTTTTCTAATATATGCTGAATGACAAAAGCGCGAACCTGAGGAAATATCACGCTAAAAATTGTTGCCCTGGCAGGATTTAAATTTAGCGGCCTTTTAACTACTTCATCAAGAACCAAATAATAAAACAACTCTCGCGCAAGATTATAAATCTCTTCCGCTTCTTCTTCTGTTGGAGGTTTGTCATTATAATGAACTCCACGATTTCCTATACGTCGTATTTTTTCTAAAGCTTCTATTAATTCACTTATATATCCCTTTCCCTTGACAAGCTTTATAAGCCCACCCAGACCGCCTGCCCTTTTAATTTCCTCCTGAGGCATTCCTTGTAACATAAAATCGCAAACGACAAGTTCAGCAAACCATCTTGCAAAAGATGCTTTTGCTTCGTTTGATGGGAACGTTCCATTAAATTCCATCAATCGTGACTCTGCGTTTTTTGGCACTGGTTGAGACAAATTTTCTACTTTCATATCACCTCTTAATAATGAAACCCTGATAAAATACACTAGACATGATATACCGTATTTGGTTTATATTAAAATTCCTGTTGCCTGTATACAATATAATTGCACTCACGTACTTATCCATATACCTTTGCCGCCGCAATTGGACGCAGCGCTGTTCGGCCAGCTTTTGGCGGCGGGCGATGCGGCAGGGCAGGCAGCGCGTGGCGGTGCTGTAAATGCTGCCCTGGCAGTCTTCGTACCACCACTTTTGCTGGCGGGCTGTCCATATTTCTTCCTTGCCGCAGTCCATGCAGCGGAAGGGCACGGGTTCATAAAACTGCTTGCAAGCCGCGCCGTAGCTGTTGCTGGGGACCAGGCGGCTGACGTCCGCTGGCAGCCTTTGCGCGCAGGGCTGCTTGCGCGCGGCTTTTTGCTCGGTGCGCAGTGGCTTGCGGCTTGGGGTGTTTTTCATGATGACCAGGAGATGGGATGAGGGAGCGGCGCGGGGCCGCCCCCTAGGAGATCAATTCAATTTGCGCCTTCATCGGCCGCAAAACCCATGAAGACGCGCGGCGGCTGCCATCCATGCGATGGCTGCCGTTTCAGTCCTGCCGGAGCTTGACCAGCCCGCTGAGCACCTGGTCCAGCCCGCCGACGACGGAGATCTTGTCGATGCGTTCGGCCACGCGCTCCAGCGTTTCCAGCTCTTTCATGCGCAGGGCGACGGGGTTGCCTTCCATGACCTTGGCGGTGTTGAGCAGCGAGCGGGTGGCAGCGGTTTCCTCGCGGCGGCGGATGACGTTGGCCTGGGCGGCCTTTTCGGCTTCCACCACCTGGGCGAGGATGGTTCGCATGTCGCCCGGCAGGATGATGTCTTTCACGCCCACGCTCTCCAGCGCGATGCCGCTGCCAGCCAGGCGCGGCTGCACCTGGGCGAGCACGGTGGCGTCAATGGCGGCCTTGTCTTCCAGCAGGGCGTCCAGCGTGCGCTGGCCGACGGCGGCGCGCAAGGCAAATTGCAGTTCGCGGTACACGTGATCGGCGGGCTTGGGGTGCTGGCCGAAGGCGGTTTGCGCGTCGGTGTAGCGCCAGACGGCGGTGAGGTTCAGGCGCAGCGTGACTTTGTCGCGGGTGAGGATGTCTTGCCCGGCGACTTCGGCGGTTTGCGCGCGCAAGTCCACCACGTCCACGCGCACGGCATGCCCGTGCTGCCACCAGCCATGCACGCCGGGCGGCAGGGTTTCGCGGATTTGCCCGTCCACCCACAGCAAGCCGGTGTGAAACTGCGGCACTTCGGCCATGAGCGGCGCGTAGCGGTTCATGCCTGCAGCGCGGGCGGCGCGTATGCGGGCCAGCAAGTCGGCGGGCACGCGCAAATCGGGCGGCACGGGCAGCACTTGCGCTTGCACTTCGTGCAGGCCCTTCCAGTACAGACGCCGCGTGGCGGGCGGGATGATGGCGGTCAACACGCCGTCTTCGATGAGCAGGGCCACTTCGTCCTCGCCCGTTTGCACGCGCACAAAGTGCTCGGCCACCACTTGCGGCTCGCGCGCCATCAGGTAGTCGCTCAAAGAGTGCGTGAAGGCGCTTTCTTCCAGATTGAAGGCTTGGGCGCGCAGCTCGTCGCCCCAGGCTGCGATGCGGTGCTTGCCTGGCATGAGCATGCGGTCAAAGTCGCCATTGCGCAGGAGCATGGCGCGTTCGTTTTTCTTGACCCGTATGGTTTTGAAGCCCCAGGTTTTCATGTTTTTTTCTCCTATGGCGATTCGCGCAAGTCATTCACGCCGAACCGGTTTGTTTCAAAGAGGTTCAAAAAAGATTGCCGAACCCTGCCCCGGCAGCGGGCCGGCGCGTGAGCCGGGCGCAGACGGGCGGCGTGCGATGCGGGCGGCGCCCAGAGAGCCTGCTTTGAGGCCAAGGCCTTGCCAAGGCGGCCTTTTCTCTGGCGCGGC
>ERZ773090.46-NODE-46-length-145607-cov-12.6713_pt1 | contig 145607 bp, 123 predicted proteins | sample MGYA00580579_ERZ773090 | MGnify/ENA primary metagenome ERZ773090 (study PRJEB29015, sample SAMEA2738014) | human oral metagenome | biome: human oral; feature: human-associated habitat; material: dental | place: China | collected 2132 ... | reverse complement strand
TACCATTTGCAGATTCACCTGAAAGCATTGTTGCATCTGTTCCGTCAATAACAGCATTAAACACGTCTGATACTTCTGAACGAGTAGCACGCGGTTTTTCAGTCATTGTTTCAAGCATGTTTGTTGCTGTAATCGCAATTTTACCAGCTGCATTGACTTTTGTGATAATCATTTTTTGGTAAACTGGAACCATTTCAAATGGAACTTCAATACCCATGTCACCACGAGCAATCATGATACCATCAGCTACTTCAAGGATTTCATCCAAGTTTTCAATACCTTGTTGGTTTTCGATTTTAGCGAACAATTTCACATGTCCATTACCAGTTTCTTCACAGATTGCACGAACTTCATTAACATCTTTTGCAGTACGTACGAATGAAATAGCGATAAAGTTGATTCCTTGTTCCAAACCGAAACGAATATCATCATTGTCGCGTTCAGCAAGCGCTGGGAAAGGAATTTTTGTATTTGGAATATTCACACCTTTTTGTTTTGCGATAATTCCATCATTTTCAACCTCTACTTCAAATTCACGTGTAGCAGGATTTTTTGCAATAACGCGCAGACCAAGTTTACCATCATCAACAAGAACTTGTTTCCCAACTTCAACGTCATCAAAGATGTCAAGTGCACCTGCTACGTTCAAAGCAATAACTTCGCGAGTTGATTTGATACCTTGTTTCGTTGCAACACGGATTTGTTCACCCGTTTTGTAAGAGTATTCTTTAGCGTCACCTTCAAATAATTCTGTACGAATTTCAGGTCCTTTTGTATCAAGAAGATAACCAACTTTTTGACCAGCAATTTCTTCTGCACGGTGCACAGTAGCCATACGATCACCTTGTTCTGCATGATCACCATGCGAGAAGTTGAAACGGAATGTATTTGCACCAGCTTGGATTAATTTTGCAATATTTTGAGCCGATGCTTCAACATCTAATTTTTCGCTCCAATAGCCATCTTCACCAAATCTTTTACCACCACGGATTTCTACCGCAGGACCTAAAGTTGCAACGATTTTTACACGTTTATTCATGATATATGAAAACTCCTTTTTATTTAAATGGTCTTTATGACCAGAATAACAAATTAAAATTACATTGAAATGCTACGGTTTAATTTAGCAAGATCAAGATCAGCTTTATGTGGATTATTAACAATAATCTTACCGTCTTCTGTTAAACTAAATAAAGCACCCTCTTCTGCTGTACCAAGGATTGGATTTTCAACCATTTGTTCATTACGAATACCAACCGCAACACCACCAATACCCTTCTTAAGAAGGGTAACGGCATGAGCACCCATACGAGAAGCAAGAACACGGTCACGAGCAGTCGGGGAACCACCACGTTGAATATGTCCAAGTTCCGTCACACGAAGATCGCTCACATCACCAGCTTCTTTCAACTTCTTACCAAATTCATCGGCCGACATAACACCCTCTGCAAGAACAATAATATTATGTTTCTTACCTTCTTCATAGCCACGTTTAATACTTGCAACGATATCTTCGATTTTGAAGTCTTCTTCAGGAACGATAATTTCATCAGCACCTGTCGCAATACCAGCCCAGAGAGCGATGTCTCCAGCGTTACGTCCCATTACTTCAACAACAAAAGTACGACGGTGACTAGATGAGGTATCGCGAATCTTATCAATGGCATCCATCGCAGTTGTAACAGCTGTGTCAAAACCGATTGTAAAATCTGTACCAACGATATCATTGTCAATCGTGCCAGGAAGTCCGACAGCTGGGAAGCCATGTTCTGTCAATCGCATAGCGCCATGATAAGAACCGTCTCCACCGATAACCACAACTCCTTCAATACCATGTTTTTTAAGTTGCTCAATTCCTTTTAATTGTCCTTCTAATTGGGCAAATTCTGGATAACGAGCTGAGTGAAGGAAAGTACCACCACGTGAAATAATATCTCCAACTGATGCGGCATCAAGCGGATAAATTTCACCAGCAACCATGCCGGCATAACCGTCATAGATACCGTAAACTTCCATTCCTTCTGAAATTGCTTTACGAACAACTGCACGGATAGCAGCATTCATACCAGGGGCGTCTCCACCACTAGTTAAAACAGCAATACGTTTCATTCGTTTGTGCTCCTTTTTCTTTTTACATTCACCCTTGATTATACCACAATCAAAATCAAAATTCTTCTTTTTTCCTAATTTTTTATTGATAAATCGTTTTCATGGTTATTTTTTTCAATTCTTCTTGTAATTTATCTGATTTTTGAACACGATATTGAGGAATTGCCACTGTCTTTCTTTCATTTTCATAACGGATAACGACTGGAATGTCTCCTCGAAATTGCTGTAAAATAGCGGATATTTCTGCATCACTTTCATGATTTTCTACTTGTATCCAAAAACGTTCTGTGTTAGCTTCCTGCAAATGGTTTAAAATCATCTGCAAACGATTCTCTCGTTTCTGAATCCGACCAGTCAGATAATAGAAACCTTTTTCATGCAAACCTTTGCCGAACTGTTTAAAGGCATCTGGAAACACTGTCACTTCCATTTTTCTTTTAGTATCACTTACTTGTAAGAACGCCATATTTTCACCCGTTTTGGTACGAATGACACGAATAGACAAAATTTCTACTAAAATCGTCGCATGAGTGTTTTCAACTAACTCTTGAATAGGAGTAAAGGATTGAGTAGCAGCTTTTGCAAGCTTTACCAAAGGATGCTCGCTCAAACCGACACCGATAATTTCCTTTTCTAGCTCAAATTTCTCTGCTTCTGTATAATTCTCCGCTTCTGTCCAACTATAATTTGTATCTGCAAAAAGACTACCTAATTCATCTGCAAAGACAAACAAATTGGGAAGATTTTGCAGGATTTTTTGACGATTTTTTTCAAATACATCAAATAAGCCGATTTGTACTAAGGGAGTTAGTAACTGAACCTTATGATATTGTGTTGGTAATTTCAAAACGAAGTCTTCTACATTTGAAAACGGACGATTTTCAATAATCCAATAAGCAACATCGCGTGGCAATCCTTTAATGTTTTTCAAGCCTAAATATATCTGCTTGTCTTGGAATTTATCTCGATAAGGAATGTTATTGATATTTAAAGAAGCGACTTGAAAGTCGAACTCTAACGCATCTGTGATGTAATCACTGCTTGAATAATTCAGCATAATATCAAAGAAAATATCAGGATAGTGCGCTTTGAAATATGCCAACTGAAAAGCAAGGGCGGAGTATGCATAAGCGTGGCTGCGATTAAATCCGTAACCTGCAAACTTTTCCATAACCGCAAACACTTCTTTTGCTTTGATTTCAGAATGTCCAAGATCAAGTGCTCCTGTAACAAATTCTGCTTCCATTCGATGCATTTCAGTAGCATCTTTTTTTCCCATAGCTCTCCGCAAAATATCGGCTTTGCCTAAGCTAAAACCAGCAAAACGCTGAGCAGCCTGCATTACCTGTTCTTGATACAGCATAATACCGTAAGTTGGAGCTAAAATAGCTTCCAAACTTGAGTCCAGCATTTCTACCTTTTCTTGTCCGTGCTTTCTTTTTACAAAATTATCAATATAATCACTAGCTCCTGGACGGTTGAGTGATGTAGTGGCGACGATTTCTTCGAATTGCACAGGCTGAACACGCTTCAAAAGGTTAATAGCGCCCGCTTGCTCAAATTGAAAAATACCCTTGGTTCTGCCCGCTGCAAAAAGCCGCAAGGTTATAGTATCCTCCAGATCAATCTTTGCAATGTTAATAGCAACACCGTACTTCTCCAAAACTGCTTCTTTCATTCGTTGAACAAAGGTCAGGTTGCGCAAGCCAAGAAAGTCCATTTTGAGCAGGCCATTGCTTTCAACCCCATGTGCATCATATTGCGTGATGTACATATCTTCCCCATATTTAAGTGGAATGTGTTCTGTCAAATCATTATCACTCATCACCACACCTGCTGCATGAATCGAGGTCTGACGTGGATTCCCTTCAATTTTTTTCGCAATTTCAAAAGCTTTTTGATACTCCAGTTTATTGTTAATAATCTGACGAAAAGACATATTTTTTTCATAAGCTGAAGTCAATGTGTCACGAAAACTGATTTTACGAGTAATGTTGGTCAATTCATATTCTGGCACCCCGTAGCGTTTAAAAACGTCACGAATTGCTTGCTTAGCCCCAAAAGTAGAATAGGTCACGATTTGCGCTGTATGCATCGTCCCGTAACGATCGCGGACATAGCGGATAAATTCTGGACGATAGACATCGGGAATATCAATATCAATATCAGGCATAGTATAACGTTCCAGATTTAAAAATCGCTCAAAAATTAGATTTTTCTCAACAGGATCAATCCCTGTAATTTCAAGAGCATAGGCAACTAGGCTTCCAACTGCAGATCCACGACCCATGCCCATATAATAACCCTGACTGCGACCAAAGCGCAGCAAATCCCAGACAATCAAAAAATAATCATCGAAACCCATTTGATGAATGATAGCTAATTCTTGATTCAAGCGTTCTTGATACGCTTCTGTCCATAATTTTTTTGCTTTTAATCCAGCCTCAGCTCGTTCTCGTAGCTCTTCTACTGCCGGTCGTTCTGGATTAAAACGCGGTAATTTTAACTCTGTATTAATTTCATAATGTACACCTGCGACTAACTGCTCCAGATTATCTAGACTCTCTGGAAAATTTTTCTGAAAAGCCTGTGTAAACTGCTTAGACGATAATAAATACTCATTGCTTGGCAAATGTCCAACTTCTCGCAAACTACTGTTTTCCCGAATGGCCCGTAGCATCTGCAATGTTTCTAAATCTCCAGTATCAAAGTAACGAACCGTATGCAAGGGTAAAGTTTTATGCATGAAATCTTGTTGAGGAGTATCTGGAAATACACCTATATAAAAATCTTTTCCCAAATCCAAGTCTCGAATTCCATCAAATACAGGAACAATAATCGCTATCCCTTCCAATAAATGCTGCAACTCTTCCCACTTGCTCTTTCCTATCATTTTTAATGTAGAAAGTTTCATTAAATTGCGATACCCTTGACTATCAAGAGCTAGAAAACGGAGATTAAGAGGAACCCCTGCATAATCCAAGGTCATTTCTATACCTAAAATCGGCTGAATTTTTTGCGCAGTCGCAATTTCCATGAAATGATAAGCTCCATAGAGATTGTCAATATCCATCATCCCTAGAGTTTGATATCCTAATGCTTTAGCTGTTTTCACATATTTCTTTATAGAAATCAAACTATCCATAAATGTATAAACAGTTTTCGTATCTAATTGAGCAACCACGGCATTCTCCTTTGTTTCTTCTCTTTTCTATTATACTAAATTTCTATTTTGCTTGCTGAAGAAAAAATACAGAATTTTTTTCTAAAAACTTGCTATTTTTTCAAAAATATTGTATTGTTTAATTAGTACAAAGATACAAAAAGGAGAAATCATGAGTTGGACTTTTGATAACAATTTTCCCATTTATTTACAGATTATGGATAAGATTAAATTGCAAATCATCTCCAACCAGCTACAAGCTGGTGAGAAATTACCTGCCGTTAGAGAATTAGCTGCAGAAGCCGGTGTAAATCCAAATACTATCCAACGAGCTTTATCTGACTTGGAAAAAGATGGTTTTGTCTATTCTCAACGCACAGCAGGACGTTTTGTCACTGATAATCATGACTTGATTTTAAAAACCAGACAAAAACTTTCTAAGGAGGAAGTGGAGAAATTTGTAAATGGTATGATTCATTTTGGTTATCAGAAAGAAGAATTACCAACAATTGTTGAAGATTATATAAAAGGAGTTTAGGAAATGGTTTTACTTGCATTTGAAAATGTCTCAAAATCCTACGGCAGCACACCTGCTTTAGAACACATCAATTTTGAAATCGAAGCTGGAAAAATTATCGGCTTGCTCGGTCCAAATGGCTCTGGAAAGACAACTATAATTAAACTTATCAATGGTTTGCTCCAGCCAAATGATGGGAAAGTTCTCATCAATGGGCTTCAACCGTCACCAGAAACCAAAAAAATCGTATCTTATTTACCAGATACGACCTACCTGAATGAAAAAATGAAAGTCAAAGATGCTTTGCAGTACTTTCAATCTTTCTATGCAGATTTTGAGATGGAGCGTGCTCAAGCCTTGTTACAAGATCTTCACATTGACGAAAATCTAGCATTCAAAAAATTATCCAAAGGAAACAAAGAAAAAGTTCAGTTGATTTTGGTCATGAGCCGCCAAGCCAAACTTTATGTTCTTGATGAACCAATTGGAGGAGTTGATCCAGCAGCACGAGACTACATTTTACAGACGATTATCAACAATTATTCACCTAGTGCTTCTGTTCTCATTTCAACACATTTGATTTCAGATATTGAACCAATCTTAGATGAAATTATCTTTATTGATAATGGCAAGGTCGTTCGGCAAGGCAATGTAGATGATATTCGTTATGAGTCTGGTGGATCCATTGACCAACTCTTCCGACAAGAATTTAAAGCTTAAGATAAATGAAGGAGATTAACTATGTTTTGGAATTTATTAAAATATGAATTTAAAAATGTAAATAAGTGGTATTTAGGATTATATGGAATCGTACTCTTTCTATCTATTAGTATTGGACTTTGGCTAAGACATTTTGCAAATGGAAGGAACTTTTTCGACCGTTTGCAGTCTTCTACTAATGAAGCAGGGAGTATGACAAGTACTTTCTTCGGTTTTACAATGCTGATTTTCTCAGGTCTCCTTGTGGCACTTGCAATTTCAACACTCTTTCTGATTATTCGTCGTTTTAAAAATAGTGTTTATGAAAGAGAAGGATACCTAACGCTCACCTTACCAGTTAATGAACACCAAATTATCCTTTCAAAATTACTTGGCGCTATTATATGGACGATTCTTAGTACCATTGCATTATTTCTTAGTTTTTTCATCATTGCCCTTATTGTGGGAACTGCTTTTCATACACAATCTGAAATTGAAACAGTTGTTCGATTACTTGGTAAACACTTTTGGGAAATGACTGGTGAAGCCTTGAAATCATTTGGATACTATCTTGTAGTCCTTATCCCAAATATCCTATTGATTTATCTTTCTATCTCTATCGGTCAACTCTTCCAAGATCACCGCACTGCAATAGCCTTTCTAACTTATTTTGGAATTTATTTTTCTATGCTTATCGTCGCTAATTTGAGCGTTTCAGCTTTCCCATCACTTAATACTTTAGGTAGTTTTGGTGAGATAGTCGCATCTCTTCTTTTAGGTCTGATTTACTATGCTGGAACTTATTATATCCTCAAACATAAAGTAAATTTACAGTAGATAATACCATCTAATAGCAATACTCACAAAAAATAAAGTCATGGGTTCATCTTACTCATGACTTTTTCATTACTCAAAGCTTCATAGCCCATTTCATAGCTTGACTACAAAGGCTAACTCCTCAAAATAAATGGTTCATCTAACTTCTAGTTTGAACATTCATCTTTTTCCATCAGATAATCATAAATTTCTTGAACAGTTCCTAGAGCCATCAGCTCCTGCTCCTTGACCATTTTTTTGAGTTCTTGATAAATATGGCTACTCTCAATAGCTTTTTTTTCTGCGTTTTTATTTACCTGCATAACCCCATCTTGAATCGTCACAAAGCCTAACTCTTCAAAAATTTGAATCATCTTAATGAGTAGGATGGGATCAATTTTGAGATAAGCGGCTAGTTCTTTCAATTTGTAGCGTATATCAAACTCTGGAAACTGATAAATCGTTTTATAGAGTTTAGCAAACTGCTCTCTTGTTCCAAAACCTGTCAAATAATAGGGCTGAACAATCTCATTTTTAAAGTAAATTGCTTCAAAATTGCCCTGTTGAATAATTGCTTTGAGCTGATTTAGGTGCTCAGGTAAGTCATACACTACAACTGCTCTGCTCTTTTTCAAATCAGGAATTTCTCCTGAAAAACGTAAAATAGGAACATTTTCAGGTAAGCGAGCATTTTTACCTCGGATATTAAAAAGCTGAATTCCATCGACCCTCGCATCCATCAGCATAAGCTGGAGGCTAGTCTGACCATTCCACTTGTTGACCGACAGAGTCACTGCTAACTCTAAATTTTTAGTTTGAGAAAATTCTGTCGCAAGCTCACCTAGACCAAAAGCCACTACTTCAAGAACTGCGCTAGCCTGAGAAATTTTCAGCTTAAGGTGCGCATTCCCCATCCCCATAGTGCGGACATTTTCAACCTTAAAATCTTTCAAATAGAAAATAGGCTTTTTATTGTCCATGCCGAAAGGAGCTAACTTTTCAAAGTTTTTGATGGTCTCTAATGTCAGATCTGACAAAGCTAATTCTTCATCCAAAAAGAGTTCATTCTTAGTTGACAAATCCAGCTGATTATTTTCAATATAGGCTGTCAAAACCTGACTGAGTTCTTCTAATCGACTGACATCAAGAGTCATGCCAGCTGCCCCTGCATGCCCACCAAAAGCTACAAATAACTCTCGGTGAGGATCTAGAGCTTCAAAAATATCAACTGCTTCAATGCTGCGAGCACTACCTTTGGCTAAACCATTTTCAATATTCAGCACAATGATCGGCTGATGCAACTCTTCTAAAAGTCGCCCTGCTACAATTCCCAAAACACCTGGATTCCAACCTTCACCGGCTAGAACCTGAACAGGTTTATTGAGATCAACCATGGTCTTGGCTTCATCATAGATCTTCTGAACAATTTCTTTGCGCTCTTCATTTTTCTGGTTAATCATAAGGGCAATGTCACGCGCTTCTTCCTCATCAAAGCCCGTCAGAAGTTCAATAGCAGGATTTGGATCATCCAATCGACCTAGAGCATTGAGCCTAGGGGCTATTTGAAAACCGACTGTTTCTTCGTTCAGCTCGTCAGACTGTATACCTGCTATTTTGAAAAGTTCCTGCAAACCGATGCGCTGGGTGTTTTTCAAAACAGACAAGCCATATTTGACCAAAATCCGATTTTCCCCTGTCAAGCTGACCATATCTGCGATAGTCCCAATAGCGACTAAATCCAGCAACTCTACTTGAACTTCCTCTAAAAGGGCAGTTGCTAGCTTAAAAGCCACGCCGCAGCCAGCTAAGTGCTTAAAAGGATAATCAGCTTCTGGATGTTCCGGGTGAACAATTGCATAAGCATCAGGAAGTATTTCCGGCATAGAGTGGTGATCCGTCACAATCACATCCACTCCCATAGACTGAGCTAACTCAATTGCTTCCAATCCTGCAACTCCATTATCCACTGTAATGAAGAGGGAAATACCCTGATTATCAATAAAATACTTATAAACGCTCGCGTTAGGACCATAACCGTCTGTAAATCGATTGGGCAGATAGACCTGACACTCTGCTCCAAGTTGCTCTAACGCTTCTTTAACAATGGAAGCTGAAGTCATTCCATCCGCATCGTAATCTCCATAAATCAAGATTTGTTCATCATTTTCAATCGCTTGACGAATGCGCGTCACTGCCTTATCCATATCATGCAATTCATAAGGATCATACAGCTGGTCCAAACTAGGCTCTAGAAAGTCTCGCAATGCTTCTTCTGTCTGGATACCTCTCTGGTAGACTAGATTAGCTACCGAAGTCTCCAAGCCCAGTTTTTTAGCTTTTTTAATAAAGTCCTCATCTGAAAAATTTGTGGCAATCTGCCAATCATATTTTGATGTAATCATGAAATCATCTTTCTTTTACAATATAACTTTTATTATAACACGAAAAGACTAGCTTTCACTAGTCTGAACTTCTAATTTTATACATATAGCATTTTAGGTTATCCTACATAAATCAAACCTGTACAATTCGAATCAGACAGTTTTCGAAATCCGAGGCCTTGATAAAAAGATAGCGTCTTATCAGATTGATCTGTCACTAACTCAATCTGATAAACATCTGACCATTCTTCCAAAGTAGTCTGTAAGAGTTTACGTCCGATGCCTTGCCTTTGATAATTTGGTAGAACCAGTAGGTCTTGGATAAAAAGAACAGAAGCTCCATCTCCTACTGCTCTAAGAAGACCGACAAGACAGTCATTGTCATACGCTGCTACAGTGTAAAGAGAATTTTGAAAGGCTCGCTCTAGTCGCTCTGGATAATCCGTATAGTTACTCCAACCAACAGATTGATAAAGCGGAAGTAAGTCCTCAACAGTTATTTGTTTATTTTCAACATAATGAATCATTCTTGAATCCTTTTTGCAGCCAAATATGTTGAAAAGCAGCAATATCACGATAAGGAGACTGTTGGCAAACTGCAAGCTCTATCTTCAACATCTTTTCCCGCCAAGCGACTGCTGTTTTAACTGCATTGTCTTGCAAGCCATAAAAAATTCGAATTCCTTGATAATTCTGAACAGTCAATTCAGACGTGACCTTTTGTAATAAGTCTGCTAAATCATAATAGGTTGCTTGTCCCATTGTATGTGATTGATAAGACTGCCCTGATAATAAATCTAACGCTAAATTCGTATCATTTGCAAACACTACTGTCTGCATAATTCGCCCCACTTCATTGTGCTTAACGAGCGAAATTTGTCCACCTTTTTTCAACAATCTGCTAAATTCAGCTAGATAAAGAGCTGGAGTATCCACATACTCCAGAACATTATGGCAGACAATGAGGTCAAAATGAGCATTTGGAATATCTTTCAACATTTCTAGACTGCCTTGTAGTTGCTGATAATGGAAATTCTGCTGACGTTCTGCAATCATCTCGTCATTTGGTTCTATAGCTATTACCTGATTGTTTTGTGCCAAAAAATCCGCCACCAAACCAAAACCACTCCCAAAATCTAATACCTTTTTATTTTTTATATGTGCTAACTGAGCAAATAGAATCTCATAATAAAGCTTCCCCCATGGTTGATTTAAAAATTCCTTGTAAGCTGCCACGTCCATAAACGTCTCCTACTTATAATTGAACATTTTACTGGCTAGTTTGTCACCAAGGTTGGGAAAAAGCGTATAGAGCTTGTGAGCCGCCTTCAGTGTGAAAGGCATGATCAACTCTCGCTTCTTTTTCCCAAAATTGTTCACAATCTGCTTAGCAACAGTATCTGCTTCCAAAATGTATTTATCAACCGCCTTAACATAACTACCATCGGGGTCAGCTTTGTCAAAGAAAGCCGTCTTAATCGGTCCTGGATTAACCGTCGTCACATAGACATTGTAAGGCATCAACTCTAAACGCAAAGCATTGGAAAAACCAATTCCAGCAAATTTAGTAGCTGAGTAGAGACTAGATTTAGCACTAGCAATCAACCCAGCTGTACTAACAATATTGACAATATGCCCACGTCCCGCTTGCTTCATTCTCTCCCCAAAGAGACGAGATAGATTCATAAGAGCAAAGGTATTCACCTCAAACATAGCATGAATTACATCATTGCTAATCTTGTCAAATTCTTCAAAAATCCCATAACCAGCATTGTTAACGAGAACATCTACCTGTGCATACTTACTGTATAGTTCTTTAGTAAAGGTTTCTAAAGATTGGTCATTCGTAATATCTAACTCAACGAATTCGCAATGTGCGTGATTTGAATAAAGCTTTACTAATTTTTCCCGACTGCGTCCTACTAAAATCAGCTGATCATTTGGCAACAACTTCACCATTTCCTGAGCCACACCGCCACTGGCTCCTGTGATAACGATTGTTCGCATGTGTTCTCCTTACTTTTCTTTCAAAAAATCCGTTTGGTTTTCAATCTCAAAAACAAGCGTTTCTGTATTCAATAAACTAATGCTGCAATGTTTCACAAGAAAAAGCCGACTCTTATTTGTCCACTCTCTCTTGTTCACCAAATGATAGATAATGTTTATCACTCCACCATGTGTAACCACAATTTGTGTCTCAGCTGAGTCGTTATTCTCTTGCAAAAACAATTGAAACCATGTTTTTATCCGTTGATAAAATTCTATCGGGCTTTCTCCATTTGGATAGTGCTCGTCCATTGCAAGACTTCTAAAATAGAGATGAGGAAATTTTTGATCAGCATCACTATTTAACATTCCTGCTAAATCACCATTATTCGTTTCTCGTAAGGTACTTTCTTTTTCTACTGGCAACTGAAGTTTTCTTGCCAAAATCTCCGCTGTAGTCTCGGCTCTTTTCAAATCACTCGTAATCACTTTTGTAAGGTGATAGGCTTCTTTGTATCGGACTAAGTAATCCGCCAACTCTTCTGCTTCCCTTTTTCCCTCAGGAAGAAGATCAAGCTGACTCCAGCCACCTCTATGTTGAGCAGAATCTTTCCCATGTCTTACAAATAGTATTTTCATGCGTTCCTTTCATTTTGCTCTTCTATTTAGATTTATATCTCTACTTCCTCTAAATCCTTGACCAAGTGGACGTTTTCAAAAATAGAACTGGCATCTCTACGCATTTGACCAATATCCTTTGATAGAAAACGCGCGCTGATATGGTTGAGCAGGAGACGCTTAACACCAGCCTCTTTAGCAACTTCTGCTGCTTGTAGATTGGTAGAGTGGCCGTGATTGCGAGCGATTTTCTCATCTCCTTTGCCATAAGTGGACTCATGTACCAAGACGTCTGCATTAACAGCAAGCCGCACACTGGCATGCGTTTTACGTGTATCTCCCAGAATAGTAATGATCTTGCCAGGTCGCGGAGCTGAAATGTAATCTGCTGCTATAATTTTCGTCCCGTCTTCTAGCACTACGTCTTCCCCATTTTTTACCTTACCAAAGAGAGGGCCAAAAGGAACACCTGCGACTTTCAATTTCTCAGCATCCAATGTACCTTCCAAATCTTTCTGCATAATGCGGTAACCCACACAAAAAATGCTATGATCTAGTTTCTCTGCATAAACTGTAAATTTATCAGTTTCTAAAATTTTCCCTAAGTGTTTTTCGTCAAATTCATGAAAATGAATCCGATAAGGCAGGCGCGACCCTGACACACGAAGACTCGTCATGACAAAACTTTTAATACCGACCGGTCCATATATTTCAATATCTGTTTGCTCTTCATTAGCTTGAAATGATCGAGTGGATAAAAAACCCGGTAGACCAAAAATATGATCCCCATGCAAATGAGTGATAAAAATCTTTCTAATCTTTCTGGGACGAATCGTCGTCTCTAAAATGCGATTCTGGGTTCCTTCACCACAATCAAACATCCAAATTTCATTGATTTCATCCAATAGTTTCAAAACCAGACTAGAAACATTACGAGCCTTAGAAGGCTGACCAGCTCCTGTACCTAAAAATTGTAGTTGCATCTTTTTCTTTCTATTTTTTCTTAATATAAATCATCGCAGAGCGATTCTGAGAACGATAATAAAGCTGACCGGAATAGGTTTGAGCCAGCTGACTTAACTCTTCCTGATTATAGCCTTCCAGTTTTATCCGCCCATCCGCCAATTCATAGCAGTCAGTTAGAGCGGAAAGCGCCTGCTTTTGCACAATTTCTTCAGGAGCAGCCGGTATCATCCGAATAAATTTTCCATCTTCATAAACTAGATAATGAGGGAAAAGCTGAGCAATTTCAAAGAGTAAATCCGGTTCAATCACCTCTGGAATTTCTGGAAAAATTAATCCAATTCCATCTTCGTTTTCAAAACAAAAACCATAAGATTTACCTGAAAGATTCAGTCGGATAAAAGGCTTTTCCTCCTCAAAATTAGGAGAGCTGTTAAAAAGTGATAATTCCTTACTCAATTCTAAAAAATAATCCGTTGCTGACTCTGGACTCTTTTTTTGGTAGAGTTCAGAAAAATACGCATTGATTACACTAGGTGGCGGTGTGATAAAAGTCAACTTTTGCAAATTGGACAGCTTATCCAAAACTTTTTCTAGATAAATACGATCTAAACTCGTAAAGCCACCGTATTTAAGCGCTAAATTGATATAATCAGTCATAAAATTCTTCTAGTCTCCATTTATTTTTTTCTGCTATATAGCCAGAAATCATTTCACTTTCTTCCACATACTCTCTCTTATCGATAATTGCTAGACTTTCTAATTCATACAACTTATAGGCCTTGCCAGAGCCAACCTTGATACAAAAAGGAACAAATAATTCTCGCATCTTATCCAACAGAGCTTCTTGTAAGACTGCTCTGCTATTTTCCATCTTTGCCGAAATCAAGACATAGGGAGTTAAAGTTGGAAGAAAATTTCCTGCTTTGTCAGCTTTATTATAAAGGGTCAAGCGAGGAATATCTAGCATATCCAAGTCTTTCATAATTGCCAAGACCGTTTTTTCATGTTCCTCGTGATTCGGATCACTGGCATCAATCACATGAACCAAAAGATCCACATTTTTGCTCTCTTCTAAGGTCGATTTGAAGCTAGATATTAACTCAGTCGGCAAATCCTGAATAAAACCAACCGTATCCGTCAATGTTACATTCAGCCTCCCCGTCAGATTAGCACCTTTAGTTGTCGCATCTAAAGTGGCAAAAAGCTCGTCTGCCTCATATTGATTCTTGTTCGTCAAGGCATTCATAATAGTGGACTTCCCAGCATTAGTATAACCAATCAGACCGATTTTAAAAACACTAGAATCCAAACGTTTTTCCCGCACAGTTGCTCGATTTTTTTCTACAATTTTGAGTTGTCGCTCAATATCATGAATCTGATTACGAACACTACGACGATTGAGTTCTAACTGACTTTCACCGGGGCCACGAGAACCAATTCCCCCAGCCTGACGGCTAAGCATAATACCCTGTCCAACCAGTCGCGGCAATAAGTACTTGAGCTGAGCCAAATGCACTTGAAGCTTCCCTTCATGACTCCTAGCCCGCATAGCAAAAATATCCAAAATTAACTGCATACGATCAATAACCTTTACCCCTAGAATCTCTTCCAAATTGATATTCTGACGAGGTGTCAAACGATTGTTGACAATTACGGTGGAGATCTCATCTGCCTCTACCATGTGTTTTATTTCTTCTAATTTTCCAGCACCAATAAAAGTCTTGCTATCATACTTTTCTCGTTTCTGAATGTAAGAGGACACCACTTGAGCACCAGCAGTTCTGGCTAGACTGGCTAATTCTTCCATAGACAGGGAGAAATTATCTATTCCCTGCAATTCTACTCCGATAAGGATGACTCGTTCCTGCTGTTTTTCTGTTTCAATCATTCATAAATTCCTTTATATCCTGCATCATCCGCTCTTTGTCCTTCGGTTTTGAAACCTGATAAAAGGCTGCATTCATGCGGTTGCGAAACCAAGTTAGCTGGCGTTTAGCAAAGCGACGAGTATGTTGCTTTATTTTATCTGTAGCTTCCTCCAAGGTCAGCTCCCCAGCAAAGTAAGGAAAAAGTTCCTTGTAGCCAATTCCCTTACTAGCTTGAACATGCGGATAATAATCATAAAGCCACTTTGCCTCTTCTAAAAGCCCAGCCTTCAACATTAGATCCACTCGCTGATTGATACGCTCATAGAGAACTTCTCGGGCATCATCTAGACAAATTAGCAGGGCATCATAATCAGACTGTTTGTTTTCAAGGTCCTTCCCCAAATGAGCAATTTCTAATGTTCGCATAGCTCTCCTACGGTTAATCTGGGGAATAGTCAATCCTAGCTTTGCTATTGTGCTAAACAATTCCTCATCTGTTAAAGTATCTAACTCTGATCGATAGGCTAAAATATCCTCACGAGAAGCTGAACCACCCAAATGATAACCTTCCAGTAGACTTTGAATATAAAGTCCTGTTCCTCCCACAATGATAGGTATTTTCCCTTTTGCTACAATCGTTTTAATAGCAGTTTCTGCCTCCTTTACAAAATCAAAAGCTGAATAAGCTTCACTCACTTCTCGCACATCTATCAAATAATGAGGAATCCCCTCTTGCTCTTCTGGAGTGATTTTAGCCGTTCCTATATCCAGTTTTTTATAGACTTGCTGACTATCACCGCTAATAATCTCACCATTAAAACGTTTTGCAATTTCTACACTAAGAGCTGTCTTTCCTACTGCTGTAGGGCCTATAATCACAATTACCTTTATTTTCATCTTTTCCCTTGAAAAAAATTTAATTTTTCGTTACTATATATTATAACATAAATAAAGTTCAAAAAAGGAGAAATCTAATGGCTAAAGGATTTGTTAAAGGGGTTGTTACTGGGGTTGCTGGTACTGTTGCTGCTGTTGCAGGTGCAGTTTATACATTTAAGAAAAAAGTGATTGAACCTGAAGAAAAGAAAGCAGCTTTCATCGAAGAAAATCGCAAAAAAGCAGCTCGTAAACGTGTATCACACTAAACTAGCTTATATACCATAAAAACTCCAACAAGTAACTCACTAAAAGATGAGTAGTTGTTGGAGTTTTTTTATAAAACATTCTTTCTTACACTGTGAAGATTATCCGTTTATTCATAACGTAAGGATTCAATCGGATCCAATTTAGACGCCTTATTAGCTGGCAAAATACCGAAAATAATCCCGATAGTCGCTGAAAAAAAGACACTTCCAACAGCAGATACTGTTGTAATAGTAGGAGGGGCTCCGAAAAATGAATCTAAGTTATGACCAATAGAGGCTACGATAAGAAATGCTAAAGCAAGCCCAATCAGACCACCGATTGCGGTCAACACCATTGACTCAATGACAAATTGCATCAAGATATTTCCACGAGTTGCTCCAAGCGCTTTTCGAAGACCGATTTCGCGGGTGCGTTCTGTCACCGATACAAGCATGATATTCATCACACCGATACCGCCAACCAGGAGGGCGATTCCTGCAATTGCACCAAAAACTATTTGTACGATAGCAATCTGGCTTTGAATAGAAGCCAATTGACCAGCTTGGTCCAACATTTGGTACTCGCCTTCTTTCACGCCAGACAACTTTGTCATCAAACGCGCTGCTGCACTTCCATCTTTCAATACATTATCTAATTTTTTGACGTGCACCACGACATTCATAATCTCGGCAACATTGTATTCCACCGCCAACTGGGTGTTAGCCATTAGCAAATTTCCGTTGTTCATATTGGCTAAACGATTTCGTGTTTCATTTGGATCTTTATAAACACCAATTACACGGTAGTTATTATTTTCTAGCTGAACAATCTGATTGAGTGCTTTGTCTGCACCTCCAAAAAGAATATCAGCCAATTTTGTATCTATCAAAACAACTCTTGCAAATGTTTGATAATCATTTGCTGTCAGAATCCGACCTGCAACGATTTGAAATTTCTTTACTGTAAAATAAGTTGAATTAATACCTATTATAGGAATCTTATCCGCTTTTTTCTTACCATAATTTACCGTAGCAGTTGTGTTATTTGTGACATAATAGTTATCAATCCCGCTAATCTCATTCACTGCTTGTTTGACCCAAGCTTCTTTGATTTCGGGCTCTACTTCAGTCGAAACCGTCTCATCGCTATTTCCACTGTCAGCATCTTCACGCATTTCTTGATAACTTATAACCCCATCTCCATTTTTACTTCTTTTATGTGAATAAAATATGGAGACATCTTGCTGAGCGCCACCTAAGACATCTGTGAAAGCTTTTGACATACCACTTCCTAGAGCCACAATCACCATGACAGACATAACACCAATAATAATGCCCAACATCGTTAAGAAAGAACGCATTTTATGCCCCATAATGGAGTTAATTGCAAATTTCCAATTCTGCATCATGCTTCTCCTTTCTTAGTATCCGATGAAATGACACCATCACGAATGACAATTTGGCGCTTTGCAAAGGCTGCAATTTCTGGTTCATGAGTGACCATGATAATCGTTTTCCCTTCACGGTTTAGCTCCGTCAGCAATTCCATAATTTGCTCACCTGTCTTGGTATCCAAAGCACCGGTTGGTTCATCCGCTAAGATAATGGAAGGATGATTAACTAAGGCACGCGCAATGGCTACCCTCTGTTTTTGACCGCCAGAAAGTTCTGACGGTAAATGGTGCATACGCGCTTCTAGCTCAACTTTTTTTAGGTATTGCTCTGCTAAAGCTTTTCGTTTGGATTGAGAAACTCCGGCATAAATCAAAGGAAGTTCTACATTTTGAAGAGCATTTAATTTTGACAACAAGAATAATTGTTGAAACACAAAGCCAATCTGCTGATTGCGGACTTTTGCTAACTTCTTTTCACCTAGTTTGGCGACTTCTTCTCCTTCTAAATAATACTCTCCACTCGTTGGTCTATCGAGCATACCAATGATATTCATTAGCGTTGACTTACCTGAACCAGAAGGCCCCATAATTGCAACAAACTCACCTTCTTCAACAGCCAAATGAATATCTTTCAAGACCTGAAGTTCTTGATCTCCATTGCGATAACTTTTATTCACATTTTTTAAATCAATGAGTTTCTTCATATGATTTCACCTCTTGACCATCTTTCAAGCTATCTGTCGGATTGGTGATAACTTTACTATCTTTTGTCAAACCAGATGAGATTTCTTGATGTTTAGCATCTGCATTTCCAAGTGTCACTTGAACTTTTTTCACAGTTCCTTTTTCTATTGTCCAAATATAGCTCTTATTGCTTTCAGAAACGATACTGCTGACTGGCACAAGAATACCTCTTGTCTTATTTTTTACTTCAATATTAATGGAAAAACCTTGCTTCAAATCACCAATTTCACTTGTAATATCAACTGTATATGGATATTTTGCTCCTGAGCTCGCATTCCCTGCGCTAGCTGCTGCTGTATTTTGGTTGTCTTTCGGATAATTGGAGATATAGCTGATTTTTCCAGTCCATTTCTTGTCTGGATAAACCTTAGACGTAATCGTCACTTCCTGTCCAACGGAAAGATTTGCTAAATTGTACTCTGATAGCTCCCCTTTTACTTGAAGGTTGCCGTTATTAACAATATGAACAAGTGTTTGATTTGCTCCTGTTATAGACTTAGAAACATCGCGATTTACTTCTACTACGGTTCCATCATTTGCACTCGTTACAGTCGTCGCATTTAGCTGGGCTTGTGCTTTATTGACATTAGCTTCTGCATCTGCACGATTGTCTTGCAAATCCTTTAGTTGGGAATCAACAGACCGTTGTGCAGATGCAGTTGTTTTATCATCCGTAGCTGCATCACCTGTCGTTTCAATAGTTGTTCCATACGTTTTTAAATCATAAATTTGGCGATCGATTTTATTTAACGCGCGAACAGCAGTATCGTAAGCAGCTTGTGCTTCCACACTCTTGTATTGTACCAAAGCTTGACCAGCTGTTACTTTATCTCCAACATTTACAAGAACACTATCCAAATCACCTTTGGTACTATCATAATAGACGTACTGCTCATTAGTAGCTGCAATATTTCCTGACAATAAGACAGACGAAGCAACTGATCCTTCCCTCACTTTTTGCACTTGGATCGTTTTCTCTTTATCAGCGACATTATTACCATTGAACAAGAGAATCGTACCTATCGCTCCTAAAATAACAACCGTAGTTACACCAATTAGGCTAAACAACTGCCATTTTTTCAATTTTTTCATCTCTTTCTCCTCCTGATGAAAATCGTCCATTATTTTTTATATTATAACATACACAATTAGAAATAAGAAAACATTTACAAACAATTTCTTTACTCTTTTATCATTCTTCTATCTTCTATTCTTTATTCTTTTTGTATTAAATATATAATACAATAATACAATTAAATAGTCAAATCTTCTATCAATTTTTGTAGCAGATTTTTGCAATCATTTTCTAAAAACGTTACAATAATTTCATACTACAGATAAAAAGGAGACTCGTATGAGAACATTTGACATCATCGCCATTGGTGGCGGTAGCGGAGGAATAGCAACCATGAACCGTGCTGGAGAACATGGTGCAAAAGCTGCCGTTATTGAAGAAAAGAAATTAGGAGGCACCTGTGTCAACGTCGGTTGCGTTCCAAAAAAAATCATGTGGTATGGTGCACAAATTGCCGAAGCTATTCAAGACTATGGACCAGATTATGGATTTACTTCAGATAATCAGCAATTTGATTTTAGGACACTTCGAAAGAATCGCGAAGCATATATTGACCGTGCACGCCATTCTTACCATAATAGTTTCACTCGGAATGGAGTTGAGGTGATTGAAGGTCGTGCCAAATTCATAGACCGCCATACAGTTGAAGTAAATGGCGAGATCATTCAAGCTAAACATATTGTTATCGCAACTGGTGCTCATCCTCATATTCCAGCAATCCCCGGAGCAGAATTAGGTGAAACTTCTGACGATGTTTTCGCATGGGAAGAACTCCCGCAGTCTGTTGCCATTCTTGGTGCAGGCTATATTGCAGTCGAATTAGCCGGACTTCTGCATGCTTTAGGCGTAAAAACAGATCTCTTTGTCCGTCGAGAACGTCCTCTCCGTAATTTTGATGCTTATATCATAGAAGGTCTTGTAGAAGAAATGAAGAAATCAGGTCCTACTCTACACACCCACAAAATACCAAAAAAGCTTGAAAAAGTTGAAAACGATTTGCTTCGCATCACTTTTGAGGACGGAACGAGCCACTTCGCCCAACACGTCATCTGGGCAACAGGGCGGACTGCAAATACCAAAGGGTTGAATTTAGAAGCTGCTGGTGTTACCCTTGATACTCGTGGCTTTATCACAGTCGATGAGTTTCAGAATACAGCAACATCAGGTATTTATGCCCTAGGAGATGTTACAGGAGAAAAAGAATTAACCCCTGTTGCTATCAAGGCAGGACGTACCTTAGCAGAGCGCTTATTTAATGGAAAATCTGAAGCTAAAATGGATTATTCTAACATTCCAACTGTTGTCTTCTCTCACCCAGCAATTGGGACAGTTGGCTTGACTGAAGAACAAGCCATTCAACAATATGGAGCAGAAAACCTTCACATTTATACCTCTGGTTTCACTTCCATGTATTCAGCTGTCACCCAACACAGACAACAAGCTAAGTTCAAACTGATTACAACAGGAACAGATGAGAAAGTCATTGGTCTCCACGGAATCGGTTACGGAGTTGATGAAATGATTCAAGGGTTTGCAGTTGCTATTAAAATGGGAGCGACCAAAGCAGATTTTGATGCGACCGTTGCCATCCATCCTACTGGATCAGAAGAATTTGTTACCATGCGCTGAGAGTGAAAACAATTCCCATAAATGTCTTACTCTTAAAATTTTTCCAGCCTTATCTCAAGAGTCAGAAATGCTGGCTGTATTTCTGACTCTTTTAGTTTACACGATAACTTCTTCTCATTCCATAACTTATTCCTTCATTTTATCCGCTGGGAGTGGGACAGAACTCAAAATTAAAAATTTTAAGTTCGTAGTCCCACCCCCGCAAAGATGATTAGGAACTCTTGCGAGCTTGAACAGCGAAGAAAGAGTCCAATCAGCTACTGCGTCATTTGTTTATCACGAAACTCTTTCAGAAGTTGAAAACTTTTGTCCCAGCCTCCCTTTTTTCTTTGATTTTTTAGTCGATAAAGATGTAAATCTTTGTTCTGATCATATCAAACCTATTTTAGGAGGTTTTCCTATGAAAAAAGTAAAAATAATTCTTGTAACTATCTTACTTATCTTTTTAAATATCTTTGGACTAATTGCATTTTTGATATTATACTTTCGCAACAAAAATAAAGGAAAAGTAATATACCGCAAAAAATAATTAAACTACTTCGACAAAAGGTGAATTCAGTTTATGCTTTCACCTTTTTATTTATTACTTGACATTTTTCGTATTTACTTTATAATAGTTACCATATTATAAAGTAAAGGGTTACAATAATGAAGAAATCATTTACACTTGTCTTGCCAGCTATTGGTGCAGCTTTGATAACTGTCCTTGCTCAGATTACCATTCCTATCGGTCCAGTTCCTTTTGCTCTGCAAAATATGGCAGTTGGCTTAATAGCCACTATTTTTCATCGAAAAGAAGCTCTATTAGCAGTTACACTTTATCTTCTTTTAGGTGCTATTGGACTCCCTGTTTTTGCAGGCGGAAGTGGCGGATTGCAGGCACTTGTTGGACCAAACGCAGGCTATCTCTGGTTTTACTTGTTCTATGCTTTGGTAACAGCTGGTCTGATTTCAAAAGATAGCAGTTTTTTAACGATTTTCTTAGCCAATCTACTCGGAGATGCTCTGGTTTTTGTCGGCGGCGTACTTGGTTTAATGTTATTAGCAAGATTTAGCTTAGATAAAGCTATCACTGTTGGAATTATTCCTTTTATCCTACCAGATCTCATAAAACTTATCGTAATTAGTCTTGTTACTATTCCTATTTTTAAAAATTTAAAAAACCATCCTTACTTTAAGCTAATAAAATAAATATTGTACAAACAATCTTAAAACTCGCTCATAGCAGGTTATTTTTATATGACTCAAAAATTTTTTGAATTTTGTTCTTAACAAAAATGACTGATAGTCATATAATATTTTATATAAAAATGACCGGCGGTCACAAAAGGAGTTCACTATGCCTATTAGAAAAGCAATCCCAAGCGATATTCCAGTACTCAATCATCTTTTAGAGCAAGTCTTGCTTGTTCATCATAAAGTCCGACCAGATATTTTCAAAGAGAGTGGTCGCAAATTCAACGATGAACAGTTGAAAACACTGATGTCTCAGGAAAATACACCAATCTTTGTCTTTGAAAATGAAGAAGGAAAAATCTTAGGTCATCTCTTTTGTATCATTAAAGAACCACAAAGTCTCGCACAAACACCTATCAAAACGCTTTTTATTGAAGACCTTTGCGTTGATGAAAATGCTCGTGGTCAAAAAATTGGTGAGCAACTCTGCCATTTTGCAGAAGAATTTGCCCAAGAAATTGGCTGTTACAACTTAACCCTTGATGTATGGAATGATAATGTCGCTGCCTTGCGCTTTTATGAACGTTTAGATCTAAAGCCCCAACAAACAATCATGGAAAAAATTTTAAAGAAATAGGAAAAATTCATGAGTCAGAGAGAAAAAAACTGCAATCCGAAAAACATGACTAGCCACAACCAAACAATAAGACTGCCCAAAATATTTTTGACTCTCTCTGCAGAAGAAACTACTAAAGGAGCTTTTTATAATGATTTCAAGAAAAATCTACTAAATACAAAAAACGGCTTAAACCGTTTTTTTATACTCAATTCCAGCCGATTTTATGATAAAATTCCCTCTAAATTTACAATTATTTCTCTTAATTGTTTTTCAAGAATTTCAGGACTAGCAGTGATGCTCATTAATAAGGCATTTAAAGATTTCTCAAATTGATTGGGAAGAAGGCTTGCATGAGCTTTTGCATACGACATCATTCTCTTTTCGCCGGGGTGGGTCAATTCATTAACTGCAAAAATAATGTCAAAATAGGATTCTAAAAAAGCTGTAACACGATGATTAACGCTAACAAAGTCTTTTCGTTTTGCTGCTTTTAAAATCTGCGTATCGTAGGACGGCAAATGTCCAGTTAACAAACTAAAATTTCGTGAAATGATATTATCTTTTAATTTCGGAGGAAAAGGAACGTTAAACCGTTCTTGCAATTTACCTAATTCTCCATCCGCATCATACAGAATCTTGCAGGTTTTTAAATTGTGCCAAAAGCAGGTAGTGTAGCCATTCCCGGCTTGGTATTTTTCTATAACATTTTCAAGATCTGTTGCAAAATGACAGATATTCCTGTAAAGAATATCAATATCAACACCATTATTTAAGGTACAATCATCTTCCAATTCCCAAAACTGATTACTCATTTCCATGTAAGAACAATATTTAGTTAAAATCGACTCTCGGCTATTTTCATCTGGAATGCTTGTGCAATAAATATATAAATCATAGTCCGAAGTCTCATCATAAGTTTCTCCACTACGAGAACCTCCTAAAGCAATAGCTGTCACTTCTGGCAAGTCAGAAAATGCTTTCCAAAGCTTCGCAAAAACTGTCATTATTTTCTCCTATGTCAAGTTATTTATAAAAAACTTTGCCCCTATTATACACCATATTTTTTGAAGAAGAAAGATTTACAAGATAAAAATAGGGGTGAGACTAAGAACTAAAATTTTTAGTTCTGTCTCACTCCTAGTTCTAATATTACCGCACTTCTGCACCAATCGTTTCTTCAAGGGACTTTTGGATTTTTTCCATATAGCGAGCCACTTCTTCATCTTCCAAAGTATCCTCTGGATTTTGGAAAGTCAAAGTGTAGGCCATGGACTTCATACCAAGCCCAAGTTTTTCACCTGAGAAAACATCAAACAATTTAATATCTGTTAAGCGCTTCACACGAGCAGCTTCAATAGCTGCAACCACCTCTTTATGGCTGATTTCTGCTTTAAGAAGCAAAGCAATATCACGTGTTACAGCTGGGAATTTAGTAATTTCTACAAATGGTTTTGCTGGTTGAATCGCTTTTTCAATAGCTGTTAAGTTGATTTCTGCTACATACGTTTCTGGGATATTATAATCCTTAGCAGTTACTGGATGAACTTGACCAACAAAGCCAATAACTTGTCCGTCCAGCAAAATGGCTGCTGTACGTCCCGGATGCATGCTGGCTAATGCTTGCGTCACTGTGTATTCTACTTTCAGTCCAAGGCGGTCAAACAGTGCTTCCAGAACTCCTTTTGCATAAAAGAAATCAACTGGTACAGCAGAAGTTTGAAAATCTTTTTCAGCTACCAAACCTGTCAAAGCAAAGGCAAAGCTATTGATTTCAGTTGGCAATTCTGCTGTTGGATTTCCAGCTTGCTCGAAGACTTTTCCGATTTCGTACAGCGCTAAATCTTTATTTTTTCGTGCAATATTATAAGCAACAGTATCCAAAATACCAGCTACCATATTTTGCCGAAGAACACTGCGTTCTACTGTCATTGGCCACATCAATTCTGTCAAGTTACTTGGCTTCATACTAAATTGCATAGCTTTTTCAGGAGTGGTTAGGGCATAGCTGATGACTTCCGTCAGACCAGCACCTTCTGCAACAGTACGAACTTTGCGACGAAGTTTTTGGGTTTCTGTTAATTCGCCAGCAGTTCCATCATCTTTAGGCAATGTTGCCGGCAATCTGTCATAACCATAAATACGTGCAATTTCTTCATAAAGGTCAGCTTCAATATGAATATCCCAACGACGAGGTGGTACACTCACTGTGAATTTCTCTGCATTACCAGTAAGACCAAAATCAAGACGGCGAAAAACATCTTCAATATCAGTATAAGTCAATTCTGTTCCAAGCACACGATTGACATCTGCCAATGTTGAAGCAACTTCAACATCCGATGTATCCACTTGACCTGCTGAAACGATACCAGCTTGTACATTTGCTCCTGTAAGATCTGCAATCATGCTAGCTGCCGCATCGAGGGCTTCTGTTACTGTTGCTAGGTTAATTCCTTTTTCAAAACGAGAGGATGATTCTGAGCGAAGATTGAGACGCCCACTCGTCTGACGAATGGAAGTTCCATCAAAAACTGCTGCCTCAAGCACTACACGCCTTGATTTAGGGGAGATTTCCGTTTCACTTCCACCCATAATACCAGCCAATGCTACAGGCTTATCTGCTACGGTAATAACAAGATCACTCGTTTCTAAATCACGCTCTTCATCATCAAGAGTTACTAACTTTTCACCTGCATGCGCTTCACGTACGACAATTTGATTATCTTCGAAAGTATCTAAATCAAAGGCATGCATTGGTTGACCAAAATATAGCAACATATAATTTGTCACATCTACTACATTATTGATTGGGCGGATTCCCTCATTCATAAGTAGATTTTGAAGCCACTGCGGACTTGGAGTAATGGTAACATTCTCTAAAATACGCACTACATAAAAAGGCGCCTTTTCTGTTTCAATGGCAACAGATAGTTGTTCTGCTGCTTGCCTATCTGTCTCTAGTAACGGAAAATCTTGAAAATGAACTGATTTGTCATAAATCGCTGCCACCTCATATGCTACCCCACGCATTGAAAGAGCATCCGCACGGTTCGGCGTAATAGAAAGCTCAATAATTTCATCATCCAAGTCAAGATAAGGAAAAACGGAATCTCCTGGTACAGCTTCTTCTGGCAAAATTTGAATCCCTTCAGAAAATTCTTTTGGGACAATCGAGTCAGAGATACCTAATTCTCCAAGAGAACAAATCATTCCAAGAGATTCTAAACCGCGGATTTTTCCTTTTTTAATCTTGTAATTATCCGCAATACGAGCTCCGGGAAGAGCTACCATAACCTTGATTCCTGCTCGTACATTTGGAGCGCCACAAACGATTTGTCGAAGTGCTTCTTCTCCCACGTTCACTTGACATACATGCAAGTGCGTCTCAGGCACCTCTTCACAGCTGACCACTTCACCAACGACAATGTTTGACAATCCCTCAGCAGGTGAACTAACCCCTTCTACTTCTATTCCTGTTGTTGACATTTTTTCAGCTAATTCTTCACTTAGCACATCTACATCAACTAGTTCTTTTAACCATTTATAACTTACTAGCATAATTCATCTATATGAGTACATCAAAATCTTTGAGAATTTTTTGCTTTTTCTCAAAAATTTCACCTCATATTTATTTCCTTTCTTTTAATTCGCAGAGCTATTGAGAACACGAAAACAGTGCTCAACGCTTTCTCAATTATTTTAATTTTTTCCGTATGAGCCAATCAATGTCAACCGTTTCACCTGTCACATATTTATGCTCACTAAAACGCTCAAAACCATATTTAAAGTAAAAGTTTTGGGCCTTAAAATTCTTTTCCCAAACGCCTAGCCACACCCATGAACATTTTCGTTTCATGGCTTCCTGCAGGGCAAATTCAAACATTTCCTTGCCAAAACCTTGTCCTTGATACGGTTTCAAAACATAGATGCGATGCACCTCAAAAGCATTCCTCATTGAATAGTCTGCCTCTACTGGCTCAGTCTGTTCCTGCCCCCAGTTAAATTTGAGAAAACCAACAATCTTCTCTGTTTCATCTAACGCAAAATAGGTCTCTGACTCTACCAGTGCCAAATCCTTCTGAATCCGCTCAAGTGAGAGCTCATTCGCAAAATAATCTTGCATGTCTTCTGCCTTGATGTAAGGGCCAAAAGTTTCTAGATAAGTCTGCACTTCTAGTGCTCTTAGAACTTCAGCCTGTTCTTCTTTTACTTTTATTAACATACATTTATTTAAATTGTTCTGAGAACCGAACATCTCCTTGATAAAATCCGCGAATGTCATTGATTCCGTAGCGCAACATAGCCACACGTTCTTGCCCAAGGCCAAAGGCAAAACCAGAATAAACATCCGGATCAATGCCACTCATTTCAAGAACACGAGGGTGCACCATTCCGGCTCCCATAATTTCAATCCAGCCAGTCTTTTTGCAAACATTGCACCCTTGACCACCGCATTTGAAGCAGGAAACATCCACCTCAACAGAAGGCTCTGTGAATGGGAAGTAAGATGGACGCAGACGGATCTGACGCTCTTCACCAAACATTTTTTGCACAATGAGCTCCAATGTTCCTTGAAGATCTGCCATAGAAATATTTTTTCCGACAACTAAACCTTCAATTTGATGAAATTGATGAGAATGCGTTGCATCATCCGTATCCCGTCGGAACACACGCCCTGGCGAAATCATCTTCAAAGGTCCTTTAGAAAAATCATGTGCATCCATCGCTCGAGCTTGAACCGGACTAGTGTGAGTCCGCAGTAAAATTTCTTCTGTAATATAGAAAGTATCCTGCATATCACGCGCTGGGTGGTCTTTTGGTAAATTCATCCGCTCAAAGTTGTAATAGTCTGTTTCGACTTCAAAACCATCTACAACTTGATAACCCATTCCAATAAAAATATCTTCAATTTCTTCACTTGTCTGGCTAAGAACATGACGATTCCCAGCAAGAATTTTCCGACCCGGAAGAGTTACATCTACTGACTCCCTAGCCAGCTGATTAGCAACTTTTTGCTCTTCCAATAGTTTTGCAGATTCTTCAAAAGCAGCGGTCAATACATCCCGTGCTTCATTGACATGTTTCCCGATAATCGGACGCATATCAGCAGAGACATCTTTCATACCTTTTAAAATTTCTGTTAAAGAGCCTTTCTTTCCAAGGACAGAAACACGCAGATTCTGCATTTCTTTTTCATTTTCAGTTGAAATTTTTTTCAGCGACGCCAGAGTTTCTTCTCTAAGCTTATTTAATTGTTCCTCAATGGTTGACATAATTCCTCCAAATATAAAAAACCGCTTGTCAGACTCCATAAGCGGAGCGTTGACACGCGGTACCATCCGTTTTCATCTGGTTTTCCAGACCTTAATTCTAAATCCCTTTGCAAGTGAATTCACCTAGTTTTCATCTAAAGAACTCTCAGTCTCTGGTTCTTCTCCCTGTCAAACTTCCCCTAAGCTACTAGTCTTGCGGATTCTTATTTAATTAATTGGTATTATACCAAATTTTATAGGATTTGTAAATAGAGCTTATTTAAAGATGTAATGATACTCATGATACATATATGTAGCTGTTAATTCTATACTAACTCACTCAAGTATTCGTAGCGCTCATATTTCTCCAAAAGGAAATCATTTTTAACATCCAGTTCTTTTTGGAGTTCAGCGAGTCGACCAAAGTCCGAAGCATATTCCAGCATTTTCCGCTCAATAGTTGCAATTTCCTCTTCAAGTTTCTCTATATCACCCTCAATAGACTCCCACTCCTGCTTTTCAAAATAGCTCATGCGCTTCTTCTCCTCACGCACCTTCACTGGCTTTTCCTTTCCAGTCTTTTGGGAAATGGCAGAACTCTCAGCCAGAAAAGCTTTTTCATCTAAATAATCCGTATAATTACCGAAGTACTCTCTGATAGTTCCCTCTTCAAAAGCTAAAATCTTATCTGCTACTTTATCAAGGAAATACCGATCGTGACTAACAGTAATAACTGGTCCAGCAAAACTCTGCAAAAAGTTTTCCAGTACTGTTAGAGTTGCAATGTCCAAATCATTGGTTGGCTCATCAAGAAGCAAGACATTCGGCTTTTCCAAGAGAAGTTTCAGTAGATAAAGACGCTTTTTCTCTCCACCAGAAAGCTTTTCAATCAAAGTACCATGAGTAGAGCGCGGGAAGAGGAATTGCTCCAATAGTTCCGCAATTGATGTTGTTCCATTGCCTATTTTAACCTCCTCAGCCACTTCTTGCAAGAAATTGATAACACGTTTAGACCCATCTAATCCTTCAATTTGCTGTGAAAAATAAGCCACACGAACTGTCTCACCAATCATAAGTTGACCAGATTGAGGTGCTAATTTCCCGGCAATCAGATTGAGCAAGGTCGATTTTCCAACACCGTTATCACCCACAATTCCAAGCCGATCTTTATTTTGAATCAATAAGTTAAAATGAGAAAGAATCTTCTTGTCACCATAAGCAAAGTCCACATTTTTAAATTCAATCACTTTCTTACCAATACGACTGGTTTCGAAATTCATTTCCAAACTACTGTCAGTTGCCTGACCCGCTAAATCTTGCTTAAGGTCATGGAAACGATTGATTCGTGCTTGCTGCTTGGTTGCTCTGGCCTGTGGCTGACGGCGCATCCAGGACAACTCTTGCTTATACAGTTGCTGCTTTTTATGTAAAAGAGCAGCATCACGCTCGTCTTGTTCTGCCTTCAAACGAACATAGTCCTGATAATTTCCTTGATATTCAACTAAACTACCACTATCTAACTCAAAAATTCGAGTTGAAACAGAATCTAAAAAATAACGATCATGGGTAATAAAAAGAACTGTCTTTTTGGAATTCTTCAAAAAATTCGTCAGCCATTCAATGCTATCAATATCCAAATGGTTGGTTGGTTCATCAAGGAGCAATAAGTCATCATCTCCTAACAGAACTTGTGCTAATTGAACTCGACGTCGCAAACCTCCTGACAAATCGCCAACCTTAGCAGATAAGTCGTTCAACCCCAGCTTAGACAAAACTGTCTTAACTTGACTTTCGATTTCCCAGACCTGAAGAGCATCCATTTCAGCCATCACTTTCTCTAAACGAGACTGATTATTTTCATCATAGTTAGATAGTAGTAGCTCATACTCACGAATGAGCTGCATTTCTCGTAAATTACTAGACAAAACTGTATCTAGCACCGTTTTATTGTCATCAAAGTGCGGTTCTTGAGTTAAGTAACCGATTTTATAGTCTGAATGAGCAGAAAAGGGACTGACATCCCCGTCAAATCCAGATTTTCCAGACAGAACGTTCAAAAGAGTTGTTTTTCCAGTTCCATTAACCCCAATCAAGCCAATGCGATCAAAACCATGAATAATAAAGGAAATATTTTTAAAAACAGTCTTATCTCCTACCGTTTTAGTCAACTTTTCAACAATAAAGTCACTCATCTTTTCTCCTCTACAAAAGCTAAAATAGCTTCAAGGCAGTTGTCCAAGACGCCATTCACAATAGCCATCTCAATCTCAGTCAAGAGCTGTCCTAAAGCAGGTCCAGGCTTAAAACCAAACTTTTTGATTAACAGGCCACCATTGACGACAATCTCATGTTTATCATGAATCGTTAGTGAATTATAAGTAAGATAAATCTTTTCAAAATCAACAGCTAATCCCTGTGCTTGACGAATTTCTTCTGCTTGTATCATCAGGTCCAGTTCAAAACGATAGCATTCTTCCTTATTCAGAAAATGCGTTTGGCGAATGGTATAAATCGTAACAATTTGCTCTACGCGTTTTTGAAATTCATTTGAAGTTTTCCAATGCTTTAGGAATTTTTTAACATTTTTTACTTGAAGAACCATTAGAAGAGCAGCCCAGGCTTGCTCTGAACTCGTAAATTTAAAATCTGCTTCAACATCAAACATCGTTTCCAATTGTGATTGGCTGCTGCGCATGTCAGGTAAATAATCCGTTGCACCACTGGCAATCAGACTTTTCAAACCTTTACGCCAATAAAACGCTGTCAGTAATTTATCAAATTCAATAAAAGTCCGCTCTACAGAAATTTTTTCTAATAGCGGAGCACACATTTTCATGGCATTGAATGTGTCTTTGTCTAACGCAAAACCCAGAGTAGCCTGAAAACGAAATCCTCGCATGATACGCAAGGCATCTTCGGTGAAACGCTCCGAAGGTGTTCCTACAGCACGTAAAATCTGATGTTTTAGATCATTCAATCCTTCAAATAAATCAATCACATTCCCTGTTTCATCTAAAGCCAAAGCATTGATCGTAAAATCGCGCCGCTTTAAATCTTCTTTTAGAGAACGAACAAAGGTAACATGACTAGGTCTACGATAATCTACATAAATATCCTCGGTCCGAAAAGTCGTCACTTCGTATTCATGATTATCCTCTAATACTAAAACTGTCCCGTGCTCAATCCCAACATCAATCGTTCGTTCAAAAATACGTTTGGTTTCTTCTGGATAACTGGAACTCGCGATATCCACATCATGAATCGGTCGATTCAATAAGGCATCGCGGACTGACCCACCGACAAAATACGCCTCAAAACCGGCATTCTTGATCTTCTTTAATACTGGTAAAGCCTCCTGAAATTCAGAAGGCAGATTTTCTAATCTCATAATAAATATTCCAATCGTCATATTTTTCTAATCATGATGTGGCTCATTTGAAAATTATTTACTACTTAAACTTAATTGAACACACTATCAGGAAAATCTATCCCTTAGCAAAATTAGGAGCAAGTATATCTCCTAGCCATCTTGCCTGTGAAGGTTCGATGAACTTTGTAATTTCATCCCAATCACTCTAACCACAGAAGCAAAGCCATGCTCTTAATACACTCTATCACCAACTTATAGGCATTTCCCATAAAACCTTTTAGGATAGGCGAATTGCACCTTAGACAATCGGGATATAAGCAAGAGCAATACTTCCTGCTCCCAAATGAGTTCCAATCACACTGCCAAATGTTGCAATGGGAATTTCTCCAGTAACTCGTTCTTCTACTAATAATTTATGTAGAAGTTCTGCTTTTTCCCGTGCATTTCCATGAATAATCATCACCTGGTAATTTCCTTGTGCAGTCTGTTCTTTGACAATCTCAACCAGACGTTTCGTAGCTTTTTTCTCGGTACGAATTTTTTCATAAACCTCAATGACTCCCTCGTCATTAAAGTAAAGAATTGGTTTGATACTGAGCAAGTTTCCAAGAATTGCAGCACCGTTAGACAAACGACCACCCTTCACCAAGTGATTTAAGTCATCTACCATGATGAAAGCACCAATTCCCTTAATTTGAACTTCAAGATTGTTTAAAATTTGTTCAAACAATAATCCCTGTTTAGTCCAGTTCAAAATATGCTCCACCATCATTCCAAGTGGCGCACTTGTGATTTTTGAATCCGGAAAAGCAATTTCTAAACTTGGAAATTCATCTTTCAAATACTGGATATTTTGATAAAAACCAGAAATTCCACTCGATAAAAACAAACCAATGACATGAGTATAACCTTGTCCTTCTACTAAAGAAAGGATATTTACTAAGCTAGCAATACTCGGTTGGCTCGTCTTTGGCAATTCACTAGAAGCTGCCATTTTTTGATAAAATTCACTAGCAGAAAGATTTTTTCCTTCAATATACTCAACCCCGTCTATACTAACGGGAATATCTAGGACAAATAAATGCTCATTTTCGGCTACTTTATTATTTAAATATGCAGACGAATCAGTAATTACAGCTAATTTCATGCATTAAAACTCCAAATTGATTCCTGGTAAATCTAAGGCGATTTCTGTTACTTCATAGGTCAAACGATTTAATACAGCCAAACTTGGCTGAGCTAATTGCTCCACCTCATCCTGCTCAAATTCACTCGGTTCGTTCACAATTCGCCCAAGAATATGATTGACTTGCGAGATTGTTCCACTAATGACAAAAGCATCAAAGACAATCATAAAACTCACAATTACAACGATAGAGGTCACTTGCCCTTCCTGATCCTGATTTAACAATTGAAAATTGACGTCCACTTTTGTTTCTGGAGTTCCATTTTCTTTTTCCCATTCTAAATTACGAGCATCATAGTGATATTGACTAACAAATTCTTTTTCACGTTGTAATTCCATTTCGTTTCTCCTCAAAATATGCGTTAGTAAAATTATATCATATTTTCCAGCACCTGACTATTTTAATCAGTATGAAAATCATCTTCTGCCAATGTTTCTTTTAGGATTAAAAAGGAGTCAGAGAATTTTTTCTCCAACTCCTAGAATGATGAAACTCATCATTATTTATTCAATGGTTTGCGAAGTGCTCCAAATAACACACCACTTACAATTGCGCCAATCAAGATAAAGATGATATAGAGAAGAGCATTTGAAGTAAGTGCAATAACAAAGATACCTCCGTGCGGTGCGATTAGTTTAATACCAGCCATGCCGACAAGGGCACCTGCTAAGGCAGAGCCAACCATAAAGCTTGGAATAGCGCGAGCAGGGTCAGCAGCACCAAATGGAATGGCACCTTCAGTGATGAATGATAACCCCATGACAATATTTGTCAACCCTGAATTACGTTCTTCCTCGGTGAACTTATCTTTGAAAAGAAGAGTAGCAACAAAAACTGCAAGAGGAGGAACCATACCACCAGCCATAACTGCTGCCATCACAACTGAACCACCTGTTGAAACAGTTGCTGCAAGAGTTCCTGTACCAAAGATATAGGCCGCCTTATTGAAAGGACCACCCATATCAATAGCCATCATACCACCTACAACGAGTCCAAGAAGGACAGCTGAACTACCAGATAAACCTTCTAGGAAACTATTCAATCCAGTATTGATAGCTGCCATTGGAATATTCACCAATAACATCAAGAAGCCAGTTAGCAAGATTCCCAACAGCGGGTAAAGTAGAATAGACTTGATGCCCTCTAGTGATTTTGGAAGACCACTCAAGGCTTTTTTAAGAAAGTTTACAACGTAACCTGCAAGGAAACCACCCACTAGGGCTCCAAGGAAACCAGAAGGGACGCCAGCAAGAGCAAGGGTTGCTTTCCCGCCTGCTGCAAATGGAATTTTTCCAAAAGCAAGACCTGCCGAAGCCATGCTACCTGCTACAAACCCTGGTGCCAAACCTGGCTTTTCCGCAATAGAATAAGCGATATAACCAGCAAGAACAGGAAGCATAAAGCCAAAAGCCAAACCACCAATATTCTTAAACATAGCTGCAAGCTCATGGTAAGTTCCAAGATTTGCCAATTGATCTTTTGGAACTCCCATCGCTTGGTCAATCAAGAAGGCAATAGCAATCATAATACCACCACCAATAACAAATGGAAGCATTTGGCTAACACCACTCATTAAGTGTTTGTAGAAACCGCCTGCTGCATTCGCTGAAGAGGACGCAGCTGCTTTATTGGCTGCATGATATACTTCTGCTTTTCCTGACAATGCCAAGTTAATCAATTCTTCTGTTTTACGAATACCATCAGCAACCGGACGATTAATCAGTGGTTTCCCATCAAATCGATCCATTTCTACAGCCTTGTCTGCTGCAATAATAACTGCTTTTGCTTTTTGAATATCTTCTGCTGTCAGCTTGTTTCCGATACCACTGGCACCATTGGTTTCGACTTTGATACCAACTCCCATTTCGGCGGCTACCTTTTGAAGCGCTTCTTGAGCCATATAAGTATGTGCAATACCTGTTGTACATGCTGTAACTGCAACAAGAAAATCACCATCTTTGCTTGCCGTTTCTACCGTTGCAGACTCTGATGCTTTATCAGACGCTTGGTCAAATAACGCAATCACTTCGTCTGGTGAAGTCACTTGACGAAGTTTATCTGCAAATCCATCTTTCATCAGGTATTGGGACAATTCTGCAAGTGCAGCCAAGTGGGTATCATTCGCTCCTTCTGGTGCAGCAATCATGAAGAATAAATCTGTCGGTTGCCCATCTAAACTTTCATAATCCACACCTTTGTTTGATTTTGCAAAAAGAACTGATGCTTCTTTTACTGCGGCATTTTTGCTGTGTGGCATGGCAATTCCGTCCCCTAAGCCTGTTGACGTTAAAGCTTCACGAGCCAAGATTCCTTCTTTGAATGTTTCAAAATCTGTCACATAACCACTGTCAACTAAACGATGAATCATTTCATCAATAGCAGCTGTTTTTCCAGTCGCTTGTAAATCAAGCAACATTACATCTTTTCTCAGTAAGTCTTGAATCTTCATATTTTTTCTACCTCTACTTTTTCATACGTTTTGTTAATGAAATCGGCTGTCGCCAAATCATCAGAGAAGGTTGTTGCAGTCCCGCAAGCTACTCCCCACTTAAAAGCTTCAACAGGATTTCCTGAACGAACAAATTCACCAGTAAAGCCTGCAACCATGGAGTCACCAGCCCCAACAGAATTTTTTACGATTCCTTTGATTGGCTTTGCAAAATATGCTCCGTCCTTTGTTACCAAAAGCGCTCCATCACCTGCCATAGAAATAATGACATGTTGGGCTCCCTTGGCTAGAATTTCACGAGCATATTTCTCAATCTCATCCAGCTTTTCCAGCTTCACTCCGAAAATATCACCCAGTTCATGATTGTTTGGTTTGACCAATAATGGCTGAAATTCCAGTGAATCAATAAGTGTTTGTCCTTCAAAGTCACAAACAACCTGTGCGCCGGTTTGTCTTGTTAAACGAATCAACTCTTTATAGACGACATTCCCCAGATTTTTGTTACTTGATCCTGCAAACACCACTGTATCTTGTTCTGACAGTCCTGAAAGGATCTCTTTCAATTCTGCTAATTGCTCTGGTAAGACGGTCGGACCCGTTCCATTGATTTCTGTTTCAGCATCTGCTTTAATTTTCACATTAATGCGCGTATCCTCTAACACTTGAACAAAATTAGTCGCAATCGCTTCATTTTCCAAGGTATCAGTAATAAATTTTCCAGTAAAACCACCTATAAAGCCAGTCGCTGTGTTATCAATTCCCAAACGTTTGAGCACACGACTGACATTGATGCCTTTGCCACCAGCAAATTTATCATCGCTTTCCATACGATTCACGCTTCCAACATTGACCTTATCCAAACGGACAATATAGTCAATAGAAGGGTTAAGCGTAACAGTATAAATCATACTTCAATAACCTCCGTTTTTTCTTTTATCTTTTCCAATTGCTCATTGGCACATGCACTCGTAATAATGCTAGCACGTTTGATAGGGGCGACTTTCACGAAAGAGGAATGACCGATTTTTGAAGCATCAGCTAAGATGTAGGTCTGCTTGGCGTTTTCAAGAATCGCTCGTTTGACTGCTCCTTCTTCCATATCAGGTGTTGTATAGAAATTTTCATCAATTCCATTCATACCAATAAAGGCTTTGTTGAAATTCAACTGACCAATTTGATTCAAAGCAACCCCCCCGATACTAGCGTCTGTTGAGCTTTTAACCACCCCTCCGATAATAACTGTTGGAATGTTTTTCTCAACTAATTTTGTCGCATGGTGAATAGAATTGGTCACAACCGTCATATGTTTATTTGAAAGTTCATTCACTAACAATTCATTTGTCGTTCCAGCATCAATAAAAATAACATCTTGTTCTTGAATCAATTCCGCTGCTTTTTGAGCAATTCGTAATTTATCTTGAACGTTTTTGATAGATTTTTCTTGATTGCTTTCTTCCTCTTGAAGGAAATGAATATTTTCTGCACCACCGTGAATTCGGCGCAGTTTTCTTTCACTCTCCAATTCATCTAAATCTCTACGAACTGTCGATTCAGACGTATCTAATAGACGAACTAAAGTATCTAGTGAAACAACTTGATGACGATTAATTTCCTCTAAAATTACCTGTTTTCGCTCTGATTTTAAGATAATTCCACCCCTTCCTGCAATCGTTTACAGATTCATTATACACCAATTTATTTCAAAGTCAAGCATTTTCTTTCAAAAACTATCATTTTTAATAAAATATCGAAATACAATAAGAAAAGGCTGAAATTCGTATTCAACCTTTTCTTTTCTATACTGTTATACTGTCGCTTTGATTGCTGCTTCAACAGCTGCTTTTTCTTTGTCAATCAAATCAATACGAGCGGAAATTTCTTTGATTCCCATACTAATATTACGGCTAATTGCCAAATCAGATAATTGTGGTTCAAAGAAGGCTTTGTATTCTGCTAAACGTTCATGCGTCTTAAAGGTACTTGCTGGATAAATGACAAATTTGTCAAAACTCATATCTCCACCAAGAGCTGCCTTAATCCAATCCCAATTGTCACGCGCCCAAGTCCAGACAGTTCCTTGTGTGAAATCATGTTGTAAGAAAGTAAAATACCAGCTCATTGCTAAATCCTGCGGTTTTACAATATCTTTATTTTTCCATTCTTCTAAAAGATGAGTGAGTGTTGTTTCGTTCTTCGTATAAGAAAGAGCCGAAGCCAATTGACGTTGGAAGTTGCCGTCAACCGTTGTAATGTATTTTGCTAAATATTTATCGGTCAATTCTTTTGTCTCATGGCGTTTGATTTGGTTAATCAAAATTTGCAAGCGAGTGGCTGCAGGAAGTTTTTCCAAAGTATCGTGATAAGCTTCAAAAATTTGGCTAGCTTTTTGACTCGCTTTTTCATCATCAGCCGCAATCATATTCGCTACAACAATTTGACGAACCAATTCATCTTCATCTGTTTCGCCTGCTTTAGCTTCAAAACCAAGTCGGTCAAAGTTAGCTTGATTCAGCTTAACAAGTAATTTCTTAAAAGCAACCTCTGTTTCTGTCCCTTCGTCCACAAAAGTCTTCAAACTATTTAGCACAGCTTTCACAGCAGATACTACAAGATAAGATCTTTCATTGGTCAATTTTTTAACCACTGGAATCAAATCTGCAAATGAAACGAAACCAGCTTCAGCCAACAAACGACGTTCTTGCACCACTTGCAACTTACTTGTATTATCTAAGTCTGTAATAGTTGCCAAAATATTGTCTAGCAATTCGCCTTGATAATCAGTAATGTAATGCGCTGTATTTTCTGTATTAAAACGAAGCGCTCCTTCATTTTGAGCTGCAAGAGCTGTATAATTTGGAATTTCAAGCGTTTCTGTTTCTAGAGTATCTGGGATACCAGTCCAATTACTATTCAATGGTACAACCCATAGACGACCTTTTTCTTCTTTTTCACCAATAAAGAATTGTTTTTGAGAAATTTTGAGAGTGTCATTTTCCACAATCGCTGTCAAAACAGGATAGCCTGGTTGTTCTAGCCACGAATCCATAAAGGCTGCTACGTCACGTCCTGAAGCTGCACCAAGAGCATTCCATAAGTCACGACCAATTGTATTACCATATTGATGTTTGGCAAAATAAGCATTCAAGCCTTTTGCAAAAGCTTCATCTCCTAGCCAACGACGAAGCATGTGCATGAGACGACTTCCTTTAGCGTAAACAATCGCAGGATCAAATAAGGTATTGATTTCGTCTGGATGTTTTACTTCCACATGGACAGATTGAACACCGTCAGTCGCATCCCGTTTTAGAGCCAGAGGAACGCCACTTGTTTGGAAATCCTCAAAGATGTTCCAAGTTGGTTCAATGGCATTCACACAGACATATTCCATCATGTTAGCAAAGCTTTCATTGAGCCAAAGATCATCCCACCATTTCATTGTGACCAAGTTACCAAACCATTGGTGCGCCAATTCGTGAGCAATCACAAGAGCTACTTGCTGACGACTAGTAACAGTTGAATTTTCGTCTACTAAGAGGTAAACCTCACGATAAGTGACCAAGCCCCAATTTTCCATAGCACCTGCAGAGAAATCTGGTAAAGCTACATGTAAGGATTGAGGAATTGGATACTTCACCCCATAATATTCTTCATAAAAGTCAATAGAGCGAACTGCAATATCTAGGGCAAACTCTAAGTTTGAAGCAGGGTGGGCTTTAGTAGAGTATACCCCCACCAAAGTGCCATTCTTTGTTTTAGCTGTAACACCTTGCAAATCGCCAGCTGCAAATGCTAAGAGGTAAGAAGACATACGAGGCGTTGTTGCAAATGTCCAGATACCCGTTGCTTTCCGATTTTCTACATCAATTTCCGGCATATTTGAAAGCGCTATTTCTCCTGCTACTTGGTCGAATTTCAAAGAAAGATCAAAAGTTGCTTTTGCTTCTGGCTCATCTACGCTTGGAAAAGCTTCACGCGCAAAATGACTTTCAAACTGAGTAGAAAGCACTTCTTTTTTAACTCCATCAACAGTATAGTAAGAAGGATAAATTCCTGTCATATTATCTGTAATTTTACCTGTATAAGAGAGAGTTACTTCAACAGTTCCTGAATGACCAAGCTCAATATAAACTGCTTCATTTTCATTATCTACAGAGAATGGGCGTGATTGACCAGCTACTTCGACAGATTGAATCACTAAATCTTTCTGATGAAGTGAGATTTTTTCACCTTTTGCTTCTCCGCTAATAGTTACCTTACCTGTAAATGTTTTTTGCTCCCGATTCAAATCTAAAAAAATCGTATAGTGATTTGGAACAAATGTTTCAATAAAATGTGCAACTGCTTGCATGTATTTCTCCTTAATTAATAATATAATCTGTAACTATTGTATCATAATTCATGCCTGCTAACACGTATTCTTTATAGTTTTCCTACATTTTGTGATAAAATAGAAATACGTTATCATTTTAAGGAGAAATCATGTCTGAAATTTTTGATATTACGATCATTGGTGGAGGTCCCGTGGGACTTTTTGCTGCTTTTTATGCACACATGCGTCAAGCAAAGGTGAATGTGATTGATTCACTTCCTCAGCTCGGTGGACAGCCAGCCATTCTCTATCCTGAAAAGAAAATTCTGGATGTTCCTGGTTTTACTGATTTAACTGGTGAAGAACTGACTGAACGTTTAATTGAGCAACTGAAAACGTTTGAAACAAGCATTCACCTTGATGAGACAGTATTAGATATTGAAAAAAATGATGGATTGTTTTCCTTGACGACAAGTAAAGGAAAACACATTTCAAGAGCAATTTTAATTGCCATGGGAGGTGGAGCTTTTAAACCTCGCTCACTTGATTTGGACAATGTAGAACAATTTGAAAACATTCATTATCACGTTTCCAATATCAATCAATACGCTGGACAAAACATTGTGGTTCTAGGAGGTGGTGATTCTGCAGTGGATTGGGCACTTGCTTTTGATAAAATCGCTCCGACACATATCATCCATCGTCGAGACACCTTCCGAGCTTTAGAACATAGTGTGAATGAATTAAAAACTTCAAATGTAACAATCAAAACACCATTTGTACCAAATAAGCTTATCGGCGAAGGAAATAAACTTACTCATCTTGAAATCACTAAAGTAAAGAGTGATGAAAAGGAGCTTCTTCCGCTGGATCAACTGTTTGTCAATTATGGCTTTAAATCATCTGTTGGGAACTTAAAAAACTGGGGATTGGAGCTTAATCGTCATAAGATTATTGTGAACAGCAAACAAGAAACTTCTGTTGTAGGGATCTATGCTGCTGGAGATTGTTGCAGCTATGATGGTAAAATTGATTTGATTGCAACTGGTCTTGGGGAAGCTCCTACAGCCATCAACAATGCTATGAATTATATCTATCCAGAACAAAAAGTACAACCAAAACATTCGACTAGTCTTTAAAACGCAAAAAAACTTGAAGTTCTCAAAAGAGAACTTCAAGTTTTTATATGTACTGCACCTATTTCACGCTATCCATTTTTTCTCGGCAAGCCTTTTCGATGAGATCGAGTTTTTCAACACTTTCCTTTTCGTCTTTACCAATTGAATAGATGTATAGTTTAATTTTAGGTTCGGTCCCTGACGGTCTGAGTGCATACCATGAACCATCTTTAAAGTAATATTTCAAGCAGTTTTGTTTTGGAAAATCAAGATAGCCATCTTTAAAGTCAATCACTTTTTCAAGTTCCATTGCTCCAACTGTTGTCAAAGGATGTTCTCTAAATTCTTCCATCATGCGAGCGATTCTCTCTTGACCTTCTACACCTTCTAACTCAAGAGAAACTTGTCTTTCATTATAGAAACCAAATTCTGCATAGATATCATTTAAAACATCTAACAGAGTCTTATCCTGTTTCTTAAAGTAAGCAGCCATCTCCACGATCATCATAGAAGCACTGACAGCATCTTTATCTCTAACAAATGTTCCATAACAGAAACCGATACTTTCTTCGTAACCGAAAACATACGTTTTTTCTTTAGTACGATCATACTCGTTGGCTTTGCCACAAATATTTTTAAATCCAGTCAGGGTTTCTACTGTTTCAATACCATATTTCTTCGCAATCGCTCTAGATAAATCACCTGTAACAATAGATTTCACCATGACAGGATTTTCAGGTAAATTATTGAGAGCAGAACGTTGTGAGAAAATATAATAAGAAAGCAAAGCACCAATCTTATTTCCATTTAAAAAGACATAATCACCGTTTGCATTTCTTACTTCCAGCGCAACACGATCGCAGTCTGGGTCATTGGCAATCAAAATATCACAATCATTTTCTTTTCCAAGTTTTTCAGAATAGGCAAATGCTTTTGGAAATTCTGGATTGGGATAACCAACTGTTGTAAAATCTGGATCAGGAAATTCTTGTTCCTTCACGACGTAGATATTTTCAAAACCTCTTCTTTTTAAAATTTCCCTAACCGGAATGTTTCCTGTACCATTCAAAGGCGTATAGCCAACTTTGATAGATTTATCAACATCTTCATTGATGGTCAAGTTAAGAACTTCTTTGTAGTAATCTTCTTCGACAGATGCATCAATATAATTTGCAAGACCACTTTCCAAGGCTTCTTCAAAAGGAATAGATTTGATGTCTTCAAAGTTGACAATTTCATCCATGTGACCTGCAATTTGGCCTGCAATGTCATCCAAAATTTGTGACCCTTCTTCCCAATATGCTTTATAGCCATTGTATTCTTGTGGATTATGACTAGCTGTCACCATCACGCCAGCCTTACAGTGCAATTTTCTAATCGCATATGAGCACATTGGTGTGGGATGAATTCCATTGTAAATATATGTTTTGATTCCGTGTGCAGCCATAATAGAGCATGTTAGTTCAGCAAATTCTTTTGATTTGTATCTAACATCATAGCTGATTGCAACACCTCTTTTAACAGCCTCTTCACCATGATCTTTCAGTGTTTCAGCCAATGCTTGTGCTGCTTTTCCTACCATATATTTATTCATGCGGTTGGTACCAGCACCCAATTTCCCACGAAGACCAGCTGTCCCAAATTCAAGCCCCTTATAAAATCGATCTTCAATTTCAGCTTCATCATCCTTAATAGATAACAAATCAGCTTTTGTTTCTTCATCGAAAAAATCATTGTTTAGCCATTGTTCATAAACTTCTTTATAGTTCATATAACGACTCCTTTTATTATATTATTTCTCACTAATTCCATTCTATACTACCTTTTCATTTTTAGCAATCCTTTTTCTAATTTTTATCTAAAACGCTTGCATTTTTTAGTTTTAATGGAAAAATCTAAAATGCTTTTAGAAGGAATAACTAAATATTTTTCTGAAAAATTTAAAAATTTCTCTCGTCCAAATGATTAGGCATTGGCATTTTTATACTCAGTTTTCTATATTCTCCTACTATTTCAATCATTGGCTAGAGACTCAACTTTGGGTAAATCAGCATCAAAAATGAGCTCTATCATCTCTGAAGTAGATTTTATCACTACAGAAATTATAGAGCCTTCATTATCATTTTTTTACTATTACTTATTTCATGCTCAATTTTTCATGAAAAATAAACTTAGACATCTTAATCACGCCACAAATCCATAGCATTCAAAAAATCATCTGAAACGGTGATATTTTGCGGATTGGTCGTTTCACGTTCCTCTCGCTTCGCTTCGACTTGGCTTACTGTTGTAATACCTTCACGACGCCAATTTCGTAAGATGGCTTGGATATACTTCCAATTTGCTTTGCCGTTAAAAACAGCTTCTCGAAGAGCAGCTGTGACAAGTTCCGGGCTGGTCTTATCATCTTGAATTGTTTTTGTTAAATCTTCTATTTCAAATGGTGTCAAGAGACGACCTAATTCTCTTTGGAAAGTCTCAACCAAGTCTTTTAAATTATTTTGAGAAATAGGCTGTACGACCGTTGAGTGACTTTCTACAATTTCATCCAATCGTCCAAGTGCTGGCAGTGCATCAAAAACAGCCTCAATCTCACCATTAAGTACAATCGTTTTGTACTGCAACAACCCTTTTTCTGTCAAATTTGACATAGAACGATTGACCTCTGTGACTGACTTCCCAATACTTTCCGCAATCCGATTAGGAGAAATCTCTTCTAATGACGTTGTATTTTGTAAATAGAAAAACTGCCAAACCAAAAAGTCGTCACTATTATCAAATATCTCATGAAAATGAAAAAGAAGCTCTGTTGGCAATACTAAATTGCCCGTCTTATACGCTGATAAATAAGTCATAACACCTCTTATAAATAAGCAAACAAGAAAGCGACATTAGCTGCATTTTTCCAGTCAAATGGCGTTTCTTGGTAAACAGCATAGTTGATACAATTGTTGAAGAACAGTGCCTCAGCTAGATTCCATCGCAAACATAGAGTTGAAATAATTTTCTGGGATGGGGATCTAGCGCAACAACTGCGTTTCCGTCACTATTTTTTGCGGCATTAAATTCAAAATCAAGATATTCTCAGATCTTAAAATGTCGACAGCTAATAATTTCTTAATTTAAAATGACATTTTCACTTAAAGAGGATCTGGCTTTCACTTATATCTTAATAGTGCATGAGAACCTTATAATCGTAGTCGCCAATTGCTTCGCGACCTTTAAGCTCATCTAATTCAATAAGGAAAGCACAGCCTGCAACGATACCACCTAGTCGTTCAACCATCTCAATCGTTGCCTTAACCGTTCCGCCCGTTGCAAGGAGGTCGTCAACAATCAGTACACGTTGTCCAGATTTGATGGAGTCTGCATGCATTGTTAAGGTATCTATACCGTACTCTTTTTCATAACTAGCTGAGATAACCTCACGGGGTAATTTCCCAGGCTTACGTACTGGAGCAAAACCAACACCAAGCTCATAAGCTACTGGACATCCAACAATAAAACCACGCGCTTCTGGACCAACAATCATGTCAATTTTCTTGTCTGTAGCATATTGAACAATTTCTCGAATGGCATAGCTGTATGCATTCCCATCTGCCATCAATGGGCTAATATCACGAAATAAAATTCCTTCTTGTGGATAATTTTCAATGGTTGCAATATAATCTTTTAAATCCATAACTGTCTTTCTATCAAAAAGTTTTTACTCCCTATTATACCATGTTTTTTAGGAAATAGGGCAGAAAAGTTTTTTAGTACAAGATTTTTTATTCTATTAAAAATGACAAGTCGTTCTAACTCTTTCTATTTCAAAATAATACTTGCGACAATCGGACTGACAATGACATACATAATCCCTGTCACTCCAATAGCCAGACCAGCCATAGCTCCTGCAACTTGTCCGTATTTAAAGGCTGTTCCAGTGCCAACAGCGTGACCCGTTCCTCCAAGAGCTAAACCCACTGCAACTGGATCTTTGATTTTTAAAATTCTTAAAACAGTCGGGCCTATCACACTTGTCAAGATTCCTGTTGCTACTACGACCACCAAAGTCACTGTCGTTAGCCCTTGCATTTTATCCGTAATTCCAACCGCCATAGCTGTTGTGACTGATTTTGGAAAGAGTGAAATGGCTAAGAAAAAATCCATTCCAAAAGCCTTTGCGACCAAAGCTGTAAAACTGGTATTAACCACTACTGCTACAAAAGTACCAAGCAGAATGCTTCTGGCGTGGTGTTTCATGAGATGAAATGTTTTATACAAAGGAATTCCTAACGCAACCGTTGATGGCACAATGAGATTATTTAAATAGGCCCCACCAACATAGTAATTCTTGTAGGAAATTCCTGTCAATTTTAAAAATACAATGACAAATATGGTGGCGAGCAACAAAGGAGTTGTCAATGGATGAGGAAATCTGCGAAATATCAGCATTCCTACTAAATAAGCAAAGATCGATAAAGCCAAACCAAATAAGGGATTGCCCCACAAATTAGACATTTCTTGTTTCTCCTTCTCCGTAGTCGCCTTCAAAGCGATTTTTAATCAAATGAACAACCACAGCAATGACAATCACATTAATGACAATCGCTCCAACAATAATCAAAACAATCGGCAATAAATAAGGAGCAATGACATGAAATTTATCCATAATTCCTACAGCCGGCGGCAAAAATAGAATCGTCATATTGGCTAATAAAAAGTTTCCCACCATGCTCACATGCCGCAATCTTAAAATCTTAAATTGCAAAGCCAAAAAAAGAAAAATTAAACCGATAATACTTCCTGGAATCGGCAAATGAAAAAGATAGGAAATCCCTTCTCCTATCAAAGAAATCGAAAAAATAATCATCAATTGTACGTATAATTTCACAAGAAACCTCCAAACTTTCTAGTAACAGTCTACTACTTTTCAGAAAAATTTCAATATTTTTCAAAAAATAAATGAGTGAATCCGTTCTCTTCACTCATTTTATCTTCTAGTAAGAAAAAAACGCCACTAACGAGCGTTTTGTAACAAAACGGAAGACATGGGATTCGAACCCACGCACGCTTTCACACGCCTACTGCGTTTCCAACACAGCCTCTTAAGCCTCTTGAGTAATCTTCCATATTTAACAATGGAGCCGGTGGGAATTGAACCCACGTCCAAACACCTGCCAACACATTTGTCTACAACCATAGGTTATGTATTGGATTTAACTTCGCTTTGACACATAACTCAAGCCCAAGCCAAGCGAGTCTATCAGTCTCTTATCAAGCCCCTAGACAAGGCTTAATCGTATCTCGCTATTATTAAGACCGGTCATCGAACACGAGCGATCCGAATCTGGTCACGCTGGCTGTTTTTTAGGCAGCTAAAGCGTAAGAATTATTATTTTTTGCAGTTATATTTAACTGGCGCTTTACATCCGCTCGATGAGTCGCAAAATGTGCCTCATAATGCCTGTCGAATCCGTAACGACCCCAAGACATAAAAACATTATACCATATTTTTTAATAATATTTCAATTTTTAAGTCCATTGTTTTTTAAATCTACTTTTTTACAGGAACTTTTATGCTATACTAAAAAGGAATCTGTTTGAAAGGATTGTTATCACATTATGGTATTGCATCTTATTTGGCTTCTTCCTGCTCTTCTTTTTCTTGTCTTGTTTTATATAGAGCCAAGGCGACTCTTCAATGCGTATTTGCTTAGTATCGTTTTAATTTTATTTGCCGCTATCGTTTCTGGTTTGTTTGTGATGCATATGGAACAACTTGTCAATAGAAATCTGGCAATGCTTTCTTTGCTCATCTTAGCACTTTTCATTCCTTTGAGTGTTATAATTTCAACCATTTATCTCATTTTTAATGGCAGACAGATGATGACCTTTGAAGGCAGGCGTTTAGCAAACCTCCTCTCCCTCTTTTATGGACTCGCTATTGCTCTTTCCCTAGCGCTTACTTTTTTCTTTCCCCATTTTATTGTTCTTCGTAAAATGCTTTCCCTCACAAATGGACTTCTAATTTATGGTAGCTATCTTTATGTGACCTATATCCTTTACGGTTTTGTTTATAATGTATTGCCCGTCATAAAACATCCAGACTACATCATCATCTTAGGATCTGGTTTGATAGGAGACAAGGTTCCACCTCTTCTCGCTCAACGGCTCGAAAAAGGAAAAATGATGTATGAAAAATTTAATCATACTCCTAAAATTGTCGTGTCTGGCGGTCAAGGTACGGACGAAACATTAACCGAAGCAGATGACATGGCACAGTATTTAATGGAATCTGGTATTTCAGAGGAAGATATTATCGTTGAACGGCAGTCAACAACTACCTTAGAAAATCTGCGTTTTAGTAAAGCAATTTTGGATGAGAAACGTGAGAAAAACTACCGCTGCTTGGTCGTCACCAACTCTTTCCACTCTTTGCGAGCAGGCATTTACATGCGAAAGCTTGGTTTGAAAGGACGTAGTATAGGTTCCCGAACAGCACTTTATTTTCTCCCATCATCTTGGATACGTGAAACGCTTGGACTGATTGTGCTTTATTGGAAATGGCATGCCGTTTTTCTTGGATTGTATTTCATTGTTTGGCTTACTAGCCTCTTTCGATAAGGCGTAATTTTACTTAACGGAATGAACAATTCGTAGAAAACGATTGAAGCTGTCGACCGGGGCGACAAAGTAAACTAAAACTCATTCGCCTCGTCCGCTCGGCTGACACTATAAACCAAAACTCATTCACTTCGTCCGCCCAGCTGACACAATAAACCAAAACTAGTTCACTTCGTCCGCCGGGCTGACAGTATAAATCAAAACTAATCCACCCCATCCGCTCGGCTGACAATATAAATCAAAACTAGTTCACTTCGTCCGCTGGGCGGACGGAAGAAATGTCATGCAGTTTTGAAGATTTAGCAAAAAATAGTTGTGAGACAGAGCAATTGCATTTTAGCTTTATGTCACCAAAGATAAAAAAACACGAACTCGTCCAGATTAGCTAGCAACTAGTCAAAGACAGAGTTCGTGTTTTTATTGTTTAATTGGAGTTTTCTTTTGCTCCTTTATTCGTTAGGCTTCTTTCTTAGAAAACTGACTTGTATATAAATCATAATAGAAGCCTCTATCAGCTAGAAGTGATTCATGAGTTCCTTGTTCAATAATTTGTCCGTCTTTAAGGACTAAAATTTTATCAGCTTCTTGAATTGTCGATAAGCGGTGAGCAATGACAAAGCTTGTCCGTCCTTGCATGAGGTTCTTCATCGCTTTTTGAATCAAGAGCTCTAGGCGCGTATCAACCGACGAGGTTGCTTCATCCAAAATTAAGATTTTGGGATTTGCCAATAGTGCTCGCGCAATGGTCAATAATTGTTTTTGCCCCAGTGAGATATTGCTAGACTCTTGATTCATTTCCATATTATAGCCACCTGGAAGTGTCCGAATGAAATGATCGACATTAGCCGCTTTGGCAGCTTCCACAATCTCTTCATCTGTTGCACTCAGATTTCCAAAACGCAAGTTATCCTTTACTGTTCCTTCATAGAGCCAAGCGTCTTGCAAGACCATGCCAAATTGCTTGCGGTAATCTTGGCGCGATAAGTTACGAATATCGTGACCATCAACAGAAATTGAACCTGCTGTTACATCGTAAAAGCGCATGAGTAGATTGATGAGGGTGGTCTTTCCAGCACCGGTCGGACCGACAATTGCTACCATTTCACCCGGCTTTACCTCCAAATTGAAGTCGCGAATGAGCGGTTTGCTTTCTACATATTGAAAATCAACATGTTGAAAACTAACCTGTCCTGTCAAATCATGTTCTAATTGCTCTTTTATATCCGTTACTTCGTCTGGTTCATCTAAGACTTGGAAAATACGATCCAGCGAAGACTTAGCACTTTGTAATTGCCCAGCTAACTGCGTTAAATTTTGAATTGGTTGGTTTACTTGCCATACATATTGTACAAAAGCTTGCATGTTCCCAATTGTTAATTGTCCAGAAATGACTTGCAAACCACCAACGACCGCTACAAGCAGATAAGTCAAATCTGAAATTGCGTTCAAAATTGGCATCATCAAGCCAGAAATAAAACTAGCTTTGAACCCGACTTCTTGGAGGTTTTGCGTGATTTCTCGAAAATCGTCTGAAGATGTTTCTTCACGACCATAGAGTTTCAGCACATTAAAACCAGTTAGATTTTCTTGAACAAATCCATTCATGACACCTAGCGTATCTGCTTGCTTTTTAAAATATGGTTGTGATTTTTTCAAAATAAAGGTCGCCCCAAAATAGGTCAATGGAATGCTAGCAATCACTATCAAAGCCAGTTGAAAATTAAGATACAAGACCATTCCGATAACTAAGGTAATGGTCAAAACCGCATTTACAACTTGTAAGAATGATTGTTGAAGCGCATTTGAGACAGTCTCTACATCACTGGTAAAGCGCCCTAGCAAATCTCCAAATTGATGCTTATCAAAGTAAGAAACTGGAATTTGATTAATTTTAGAACTCAACTCATTGCGCATGTCACGTACTGTATTTTGCACTGCATTGGTCATAAAATAATTAGAATAGTAAGCCCCAATTTCATAGAACAAACCACGCAAAAGGTAAAGTGCCATTACCCCAAAGACATATGTTGTGTTTATACTGGCACCTTCGACTCCTTTTGCTATATCCAGCACATTTCGTGTCAATTCTGTAATAGCAAGACCAAGTACAAAAGGCTCTAGCACGCTCATCACAATACTCACCACCTTCAAAAAGATAGCAAGGATTACTGAGAGTTTATAAACTTTTAAGTAACTCCACAAGCGCATAAAACTATGTTGTTTCATCTTTCCCTCCTATTCTTCTGTTAGTGATTGACTATTAAACTGAGAATTAGCAATTTCGCGATAGATGTCGTTTTGTCGCAACAATTCTTCATGTGTTCCGCGCCCGACAATTTCTCCTTTATCCAGAACAATAATCTGATCTGCATCCATAATGGTTCCCACGCGTTGTGCTACAATCAATACAGTAGCATTTTGCGTAACTTCTTTGAGTCGACTTCGAAGAATGGCATCGGTCTTATAGTCCAACGCAGAAAATGAATCATCAAAGATATAAATATCTGGTTCTTTCACGACAGCACGTGCGATAGAAAGGCGTTGCTTTTGCCCACCTGAGAGATTGCTTCCCCCTTCAGCTAAATGGGTTTCAAAGCGTTCTTCCTTACTTTCGATAAAATCTCTAGCTTGTGCTACATCTGCCGCTTGTGTCAATTCTTCATAACTGGCATGTTCTTTCCCATACCGCAGATTTTCTGCGATTGTTCCCGTAAACAGCAAAGCCTTTTGTGGAATGAAGCCTATCTTCTGCCGCAATGCTTTTAGATTATAAGAGCGCACATCTACCCCATCCACTAAAATTTTTCCTAAAGTTACATCATAGAAGCGTGGAATTAACTGCACCAGAGATGATTTCCCTGAACCTGTTGAACCAATAAAGGCAATTGTTTCACCAGGTTTTGCTTTGAAGGAAATATTATGCAAGACTGGACTCTCTGTTTCACCAGGATATGCAAAGGTAACATTGTCAAACTCTAAATAACCATGACTGTCTGTCTCAGTCACACCATCTTCGTTTGGATTGATCGAAATGGGCATTTCCATTACTTCTTTTAACCGTTCACTCGAAACAGCAGTTCTAGGATACATAGTAAACAAGCTAGACAGCAACAGAAATGACAGCAATGCATGAAAACTGTATTCGATAAAAGCAACCAAATCGCCAATTTGCAAGTCTCCTGTACCTAGTGGTTTTAAAGCAAAGCAGACAATGGCAACAATCATCGCGATGATAATTTGAACAAAAAGAGGTTCTGTCAAACCAGTTAACTTGAACAGACGATTCGAATTATTCGCATAAATATCATTTTGTGAAGCGAAACGCTCTTCTCGAAATTCTTCTCGAGCAAAAGCACGAATAACGCGCAGCCCCATTAAATTCTCACGTGCGTATTGATTGATTTTATCTAAAGTTTTTTGTTGTTTTTCTGATAAAGGACGAGTCTTGACTGCTATATACCAAACGACAATGCCGAGGAAAGGAACAGAAATTGCAACAATCCAAGCCAAGGAAGGACTAGTGAAAAAAATCATCATCACACTAGAAATCATCATCATTGGTGTAATGACACCCATTTTTAGGGATTGCTCTGCGAACTGCATCAAAACAAAAGCATCACTGGTAATCCGTGTCACTAAGGATGAAACACCAATCTGCTCGTATTCATGATGGGAATACTCTTGCAATTTGTCGTAGATGTCATTACGCATATCACGCACCATACTCGTTGTCAACTTACCAGCTGCATAAGAAAGCACGATCCGCCCAAAAATTCCCAACAAAATCACAATAAGCATCACAAGCGCCCAATAATACAAACGGTTGTTGTCTTCTTGGTTAATCCCTTCATCAATCATCCGTGCTAAAACAGTCGGTAAACCGAGATTCACCACAACAAAGAAGACAGCACCAAAGAAATCCAATAGCAACCATTTTGGATATTTTTTCAAATAAGACCAAATATACTTCATGTTTCTCCTCCCTACATCATAAAATAATCCGCAATAAAAAAGCACTTATACACTTTTTAGACAAAATAGAGCGTGCCAAAGCACGCCTATGCAAAAACAGTATAACAAAAAGATGATAAAAATGCAAAAGCATATGGGCTATTAACTCCAAATTTAGTTGGTGACCGTCACTTCTCCTGTCTGATAATTTAATCGAATTCCTGTCTGTACGTTTGGCACAAAGACATTTATTTCCAAACTACCGTCGCTAGACTTGGCTTCAATATGTGAACCAACCGGTACTAAATCCTGCTCACTTGCGTAAATCAAGGTCACTCGATACCGAACTCGTTTATTTTTATCAAGAGCTTTACGTACTTTCGTTTCATAAAAATTTTGACCTGTAGAATGGCTAGCATTTGCTTGATTCGCCCAAGCCGTTTGCACCGCAATATTTTTAGGATTGCTAGTCGAAGCATCAAAGCCTTTCAAGTTACCAATCAAGGCATAACCTAGCAGATGTCCACGGTCAACTGCATGATGATATTCACCCGATAAATGCTTCACCTGATGCCAGCCAGCAGGTGTCCAAGTTGTTGAACCATTACCTGTTTCTTCACGATTCCTATACTGACGAGTAGCTTTGGACAAAAGAGCATTTGCTACCGTTGGAACAGTTCGACCTCTGACCAATTTTGTCTTATTATCCGCATAAGGAATACTTCCCACTTTAGCATCTAAATCATTTTTATTCTCATTGACAATAAAAGCCCCTGCGCCATTCCACTCGATTTTCCCTTTGAGCTGTCGTTTGACAGATTCTGTTAAAACGCTCTGTGCTAATTCTTGACTGGGTGCTGCATAATTCTTACGAATACTCCTGTTAATAGCAGTGCTGTCAGAATGCTTCGTACTGCTATGATTATGATAATTGCTAAAAGAATAACCTCCCAGCGCAAGAACAAGTGCAAGAAATACGCCTGCTACACTTTGCGCTACTTTCTGGTTGGATTTCTTTCTCGCCATTTCTACTCCCCTTTAAATAAATAGGAGGGGGTGGGACTACAAAGTCAATTTCTACGAAATCACGACTTTTGTCTCACTCCCTCAAAGTTATTGCCCTCTAAAAACTGATACACTCAACAACTAGAAGTCACGCAATTACTGCGTCTTGTAATCGAACATTTTTGAATAAGAAGTTAGTTTTTATTTTGCCTCTTTTTGCTATTAAAATTATCGTCCTGTAAATTTGCTGATAATGGTATGCCATTTATCTAGTGATAAAATTGACCACGGATCCTTACCACCATATCCTACCACTAATCCAACTGCAAACAAAATCAAACCAAACAATAAGACTGCCAAAACAATTCCGACTTGTTTTTTAACATATTTCAAATTATTATTCATCGTCTTCTTCCTTCACTCGCTTAATATTTGCACCCAAATTAGCCAGTTTTTTATGAAATTGATAATAACCTCTATCTAAATGAGTTAGTTGACCTACTTTTGTTTCACCGTCTGCAACCAAACCTGTCAAAATTAGCGCAGCACTCGCACGCAAGTCCGTTGACATCACTTCAGCTCCTTGCAAAGCTTGACCACCAACGATACGAGCTGTATCTCGCATAATTTCCGAGTGTAAACCCATTCGACGCATTTCTTCCAGATGTTGGAAACGATTCTCAAAAACAGTCTCAATCATAGTGGATTCACCCTTAGCAACCGTCATCAAAACTGTAAATTGTGCCTGCATATCTGTCGGAAAACCAGGATGAGGAAGAGTTTTGACATTGACTGCTCTTAATTTAGAAATGTCAGATTGAATACGGATACCCTCATCTTCCTCCGTAACAGACACACCCATTTCTAGCAATTTCGCAATAAGTGGACGATTATGCTCCCAAATAGCATCTTGCACAAGGACATTACCGCCAGTCATAGCAGCTGCTACCATAAAAGTCCCGGCTTCAATGCGGTCTTGTACTACACTGTGGCTTGTCCCCATCAGCTCCTCAACTCCAGTAATGGTTAGTGTCTCCGTACCTGCACCACGAACTTTAGCCCCCATTTTGTTCAATAAAACAGCTAAATCAACAATCTCCGGTTCGCGCGCTACATTTTCAATCACTGTTACACCATCCGCTAAAGTTGCTGCCATCATGATATTTTGCGTCGCACCCACACTTGGAAAATCCATGTAAATATGAGCTCCATGCAATCGGTTAGCTTTGGCCTCAATAAATCCAGCCGTCTGCTTAATTTCAGCTCCCATTGCCTCCAATCCTTTCAAATGAAGGTCAATAGGACGACTTCCAATCGTACAGCCACCAGGCATAGAAACTTTGGCATAACCATTTCTTGCCAAAATCGGACCTAATACCACGATAGAAGCACGCATTTTACTCACATATTTATAAGGAGCTTCTTCGCTCAACGGCTGTGTAGCATCCACCGTAATCCTGTTCTCTTCTTGTTCAAAAATCACTTTTGTATTCAATCCACGAACCACATTGTTCATCGTAAATACATCAGATAGAACCGGAACATTGGTTAGAGTTGTTTTCCCTGTCGTCGCTAGAATAGTTGCTGCAAGCAAAGGCAAAACAGCATTTTTGGCACCTTCAATTTTAACCGAACCGACTAATGGATTCGAACTGCCTTGTATAATAATTTTATCCATATTTCTCCAAAACACCTATTGTATTTCTTTTCTTATCCTATAAATTACTATTAAACACATCTCGTCCCAATGTATAGAGATTAAGGAAGAAAGAACTGAGCAAAAATCCTAACGCAATACTAAGCAATAAAATTAGAAATCGAATCTTAAGAGCATTGTCAGCATTCACCTTTAATAGTCTTTCCCAATTCACAACAGTAGAAAGCAAGTGAAATGAAAGAAAAATAAAAATCATGTGGCTACTAAGCGTAAAAATTAACTGAATCATATCCCCATTATACCAAAAAAATAGATGAGAGCAAACTATCAGACACAAATCAGGTACTGATAGCAAAAAAGCCATTATAAAAAGGCCAATTGGCCTTTTCGTATTATAATCTTGTTCCAACGTTAATTCGATTAATGGCACGTTGAAGGGCAATTCTGGCACGACGTTCTTGGTCAATTAAATGCTTTTCCTGTGCTTCTTCAATGGCACGCTCGGCACGCAATTTTGCTCTTTCAGCACGACTGATGTCAATATCACGAGCGCGTTCAGCAGAGTCTGCAACGATGGTAATCAAATTATCAGCAACTTCGACAATTCCACCATTCACCGCAATCCAATTGACATGATCTTCTTCATCAATCCGCTTCACTTTGACCTCATCGACAGCCAAAACAGCAATCATGTTTTCATGATGCGGCAAAATCCCCATTTCTCCATCAAGAGTTTTAACGGAAACAAACGTTGCATGATGATCAAAAACAAGACCATCAGGTGTAACGATTTGTACTGTCATTTGAGCCATAAGTCACCTCTTAGAATCCCATTTTTTCAGCTTTAGCAACCACATCTTCAATAGAACCAACGCCGCGAAAGGCATCTTCAGGAAGATGATCATATTTACCTTCAAGAATTTCTTTAAAGCCACGAACCGTATCAGCAACTGGCACATAAGAGCCTGGTTGACCGGTGAATTGTTCCGCCACATTAAAGTTTTGTGATAAGAAGAACTGAATCCGACGTGCACGAGCAACTAAGGTCTTTTCTTCGTCTGACAATTCATCCATACCCAAAATAGCAATAATATCTTGCAATTCATGGTAACGTTGAAGGACGCGTTTTACTTCGGCTGCAACAGCATAATGCTCTTCTCCGACAATTTCAGGAGCAAGCGCACGTGAGCTAGAAGCAAGCGGATCTACTGCTGGATAAATACCTAATTGTACCAATTTCCGTTCAAGGTTAGTTGTTGAATCTAAATGAGCAAAAGCTGTAGCTGGCGCAGGGTCAGTATAGTCATCAGCTGGCACATAGATAGCCTGAATTGAGGTAACAGAACCTTTTTTCGTTGATGTAATACGTTCTTGTAATTGCCCCATTTCAGTAGCCAAGGTTGGTTGGTAACCCACAGCTGATGGCATACGACCAAGAAGGGCTGACACTTCAGAACCTGCTTGAGTGAAACGGAAGATATTGTCAATGAATAAAAGAACATCTTGACCTTCCACATCACGGAAATACTCTGCAATCGTTAACCCAGTCAAAGCTACACGCATACGTGCTCCAGGCGGTTCATTCATTTGCCCAAAGACCATAGCTGTCTTTTCGATAACACCAGATTCTTTCATTTCCCAGTACAGGTCATTCCCTTCACGAGTCCGTTCCCCAACACCAGTAAAGACTGAAATCCCACCGTGTTCTTGGGCTATATTATGAATCAACTCTTGAATCAAGACAGTTTTCCCAACGCCAGCACCACCGAAGAGGCCGACTTTCCCACCTTTGAGGTAGGGGGCTAAAAGGTCAATAACCTTTATTCCTGTTTCTAAGATTTCTGATGAAGTAGATAACTCATCAAAAGTTGGAGCTTTTTTATGGATTGGTTGACGTTCTGCATCTTCGCCAAATGGAGTATCCAAATCAATGGTATCGCCTAAAACGTTAAAGACGCGACCAAGTGTTTCTTTCCCAACGGGAACAGAAATTGGTCGACCAGTATCTAGAACTTCCATGCCACGAGTCAACCCATCAGTGGATTCCATGGCAATAGTTCGAACCACTCCATCACCAAGCTCAAGAGCTACTTCAAGGACGATTTTTGATTTATTTTCGTCATTTTTATAGACTACAAGTGCATTATTTATCTCAGGTAATTTATCACCAGCTGCAAACGAAACGTCAACGACTGGTCCGATAACCTGAGCAATTTTGCCTGAGCTCATTCTTTTCTCCTCTATCTATTTATTTTATGTGACACTATTCTAGTGCACTTGCACCCGCCACAATTTCAGTAATTTCTTGCGTGATAGCAGCTTGTCTAGCACGGTTATACTGAATCGTTAAATCACTGATAACTTTCTTTGCGTTATCTGTTGCTGTCTGCATGGCGGTCATTCCTGCTGCATTTTCAGCAGTTTTCGCATCAATAATTGCCCCATAAATCATACTCTCAGCAAATTGAGGCAACAATTGATCCAAAATGACATCTCGACTTGATTCCAATTCCAAATTCAAAACGTAGTCTTCATCTGCTTCATTTGGATCCAAATCCACAATTGGAAGCATTTGTTCAACACGCATTTGGCTTGTTAAACTATTGACGTGATGATTATAACAAACATACAATTCATCAAATAATTCGTTTTGATACATTTCAACCGTTTTGTTAATGATTTTACGGACTTCATCAAAGCTTGGTTGATCTGCTAAACCACGCAGTTCATAAATTGGTTGGAGACCACGAGCACGAAAGAAATCCGAACCCATACTTCCGATTGAAATAATGACAAAATCATCTTTATCATGGTATTCCGCAAAAAGTTCCATCATGGATTTGAGAATGGTCGCATTATAACCACCTACCAAGCCACGATCCGATGTGATAACGATATAAGCCGTTTTCTTAACCGGACGACTAACAAGCATAGGATGGTATTTGGAATTTTGAGCTTCATGTCCATGAAGTAAATCCGTCAATAATTTTCTGACCTTAGAAGCATAGATTTGAAAATTTTTGGCTGCTTCTTCAGATTTTCCCAACTTTGCAGCAGACACCATCTGCATAGCATTTGTGATTTGACTGGTGTTTTTTGTGGATGCAATTTTATTTTTTATATCATTTAATGAAACTGCCATCTGACACCTCTCTTCTTACTTGAAGCTCGACTGATTGATAAATTCAGTAATTGCAGCATCTAGAACAGCTTCTTCTGGAAGATCTTTTGTCCGACGAATAGTTTCATAGATGTCTTCATGATGAGCATCAAAGTAATCAAACAATTCTCCTTCAAAACGAAGAATATCATCAACTGGTACACTATCCAAGAAGCCGTGTGTCAATGCATACAAGATAACCACTTGTTTTTCAACTGGTAGTGGTTCATGAACAGGCTGTTTCAATACTTCTACTGTCCGACGACCACGGTTTAACTTTGCTTGTGTCGCAGCATCCAAATCACTACCAAACTTGGTAAAGGCTTCTAGTTCACGATAAGAAGCAAGGTCAATACGGAGTGTACCAGCTACCTTCTTCATAGCTTTTATCTGAGCAGAACCACCTACACGCGATACAGATGAGCCGGCATCAATAGCTGGTCGAACCCCCCCATTAAAGAGGCTATCGCTTAAGAAGATTTGACCGTCTGTAATGGAAATCACATTAGTTGCGATATAAGCTGAAATGTCTCCTGCTTGTGTTTCAATAAACGGCAACGCTGTGATAGAGCCACCGCCTAGTTCATCTGAAACTTTTGCAGACCGTTCCAAAAGACGGCTGTGAAGATAGAACACATCTCCAGGGAAAGCTTCACGACCTGGTGGACGACGAAGTAAAAGTGACAGTTCACGATAGGCAACCGCTTGTTTGGATAAATCATCATAAACAATCAAAACGTGTTTACCATTATACATAAATTCTTCTGCCATTGCCACACCAGCATAAGGAGCCAAAAACAGCAATGGTGACGGTTGAGAGGCTGACGCCGTCACAACGATTGTATAATCAAGCGCTCCATACTGACGAAGCGTTTCTACTTGCGTACGAACCGTTGACTCTTTCTGTCCAATAGCAACGTAGATACAAATCATATCTTGTCCCTTTTGGTTCAAAATCGCATCAATTGCAATACTTGTTTTACCAGTTTGACGATCTCCGATAATCAATTCCCGTTGACCACGACCAATTGGTACCAAAGCATCAATCGCTTTCAACCCCGTTTGAAGAGGTTCTGATACAGATTTCCGTTGCATAACTCCTGGAGCAGGCGTTTCAACTGGGCGTGTCTTGTCTGTCTTGACTTCACCAAGTCCATCAACCGGACGACCAAGTGGATCAACAACCCGCCCAATCAAAGCATCCCCAACCGGTACTTCCATGATTTTACCAGTGCGACGGATTGTATCACCTTCGCGAATATCAGTAAAATCACCTAAAATGATAATCCCTACATCTGTTGATTCTAAGTTTTGTGCCATACCGTATGAGCCATTTTCAAAAATCAACAGCTCACCACTCATTGCATTGTCAAGACCATGAGCACGGGCGATTCCATCACCAATATATGTGACGACCCCTGTTTCTGTGACGTCAAAATTTGGCTGGAAATTTTCAATTTGTTGCTTAATTAAAGCGCTGATTTCTTGTGCGTTAATCGCCAAAATTCACACCACTTTCTATTTCAAATTTTCTTTTACTGTTTGTAATTGACGTTTAATACTTGCATCAATTGTCTTATTATTAGCTGTGATGATAAAGCCACCAATGAGGCTTGCATCCAGTTCTTCTTTTAAAGAACGAACTTGCAATCCAAATTTTCGCTCAATAATCGGAATGATTTTAGATTTTTGTTCCTCCGATAAACCTTGAACTGATTTGATTGTCACTTCAAATTCATTACTAATCTTTTCAAGCTGGTGAAGACTTTCTACTAAAATATCATAAAAAAGATCTTCACGATGATTGTGAATAATAACTTCAATAAAATTGTCAATCAAGGATGAATCAGATCCTTGAAAATAGCGAAGGCTTCTTTCTTTTTCTGTATCATCAACACCAATGTGTGATAGAAAGGCAACTAAGTTTGTATCATCCAAAATGTCTTTGATTTGCTGAAGCTTTTCAAAAACATCTTTTTGCTGACCTTTTTCAATCACGAGTTGGACAAAAGGTGTGGTATATTTTTCAATTACCGCAAATCTTTTTTTGTCCATTAAGCATCTCCTAGCTTGTCAATGTAGCGGTCAATCAACTCTTTGTGAGCTTCTTGATCCAACTGTTGGCCTAAAATTTTACTAGCAAGATTTACAGTCAAATCAGCTACATCACCTTTAATACTGTTCAAGGCTTCTGCTTTGGTTTGAGCAATTTCTTGATTTGCTTTCTCTTTTAAACGTCCAGCTTCATCAGCTGCATCTGCCAAGATTCCTGCCTTATTTTTCTCAGCAGTTTCTTTAGCATTCTCAATAATGGTTGTCGCTTCCTGACGACTACCTGCTAATTCTGTTTCTCTTTTTTGCGCTAAATCTTCTGCTTTTTGACGAGCTGATTCTGCACCATCAATATCGTCTGAAATCTTTTTAGCACGTTGCTCAAAAGTACTTGTGATATTCTCCCAGGCAAATTTCTTGATTAAAATGATTAACAGAAGAAATGAGCCTGCTACAAGGATAAAATCCCCAATAAGACTACCTAAAGTAATATTCATCTCTTATCTCCCTTCTATTCCTCACTGTTAATTTTCTTACCTAGATACATAGATGTCAACATGGTAAATACATATGCTTGAATACATGAAATAAAGACTGAAAAAGCAGTCCAAACAAGATTCAAGACAAAAGCAATTGGATACCAACCAGCAGCTTGTTGTGATAAAGTTAACAACAAACCAGACAGAACTTCACCCGCATAAATATTACCATAGATACGCAGAGCTAGAGAGGCAAAATTAGTGAATTCTTCCAAAATATTCATTGGAGTCATTCCAGCAGGTGTCGCAAATGCCTTGAGATAAGCTTTCACTCCCCGTCGGCGAATCCCTTCAACATGACAAATTAAGGTAATCAAAAATGAAAATCCTAAGTCAAAGGCAAGATTGGCCGTTGGAGATGTCCACAAATTATAACCATTGGTTGTCTGCACTTTTGCCATCAAACCAAGATTGTTAGCTACTGCAACGAAAAGGAATAAGGAAAAGATAAATAGAGAATAATTCTTTATATATTTATCGCCAATATTTCCCTTTGTAAAGCCAATAACAAAATCATAGAGGTATTCTAAGACATTTTGTTTGCCAGAAGGCTTCAGCGTCATTTTCCGACTAGCCCAATAAACAAAGGCAAATACGATAAATACAGTTAGAAGAGACATAGCAAGTAGAGTCAAATCAAAAGTCACAGGACCTAAAGTGATAGTTGGATTTATACTTTCTTCCAACGAACTCCACCCCCTTTTCTAAAGGATAACTTTCTTTTCTTATTTAATGATGAATGACATCGCAAGTGTTACGAAGAAAGTACCTTCGATAAAGGCAATCCCCATGATCATGAGCGTTCTCAACTGACCAATGATTTCTGGTTGACGTGATGCTGATTTAAATAGATTTGCCATTAAAAAACCTTCAGCGAGCGAAACACCCATACAGGCAAGACATAATCCAAAAAATGTTAAATTCATGATGAATTCTCCTTTATGTTTAAAATTTACTTACTTAGTTTAGTCCTAAAAATTCTTTTTGTCAAATGTTTTTGTCTTTTGGAAACGTTTTATACGGATTTACTTCATTTTCCAAAAAAGCAAGGTATTTCTGCAATAATGATAACCCTAGATAGCGAAAATACGAAGTTTGTTTCACTATAAATCTACCTTTATAAAAAAATAGTAATCTTGTTCTTATTTATTGAAATCTGATACTTCACAAAATCTTCCTCTATCAAATGAAATAAATTAACTTTTCAACAAAGAGGCTGGATAGGTCCCAGCCCCTAGCTTAATCCTTTTTCAGGTTCCAAATTTCTTTGGCGTATTGTTCAATCGTATCATCTGATGTGAATTTATCAGACGTTGCGATATTAACAAGACTCATACGCGCCCATTTTTCTTTGTCGCGATAGAGTTGATCAATCTTTTCTTGTGCAGCTACGTACGAAGCAAAGTCTTCTAGAAGGAAGTATTCATCATTGTGTGTAATCAAAGCTTCATAAATCTCAGCGCCTTCATTCCGGACATTTGGAATGGTTCCGTTTACGAAACTATCAACTACACGCCGAATGACTGGATTGTCTTCGTAGACACCGCGTGAATCATAATCATGACGTGCGTAATGGTCGTAGACTTCGTTTTTGTTCATACCGAAAATCACAATATTGTCATCTCCAACTTCATCTTTGATTTCAATATTAGCTCCGTCAAGAGTTGCCAAGGTAATAGCTCCTGTCATCATGAATTTCATATTGGATGTTCCTGAAGCCTCTTTGGAAGCAAGAGAGATTTGTTCAGACACATCTGCCGCAGGAATGATGAGTTCAGCTAAACTGACACGATAATTTTCAAGGAAAACAACTTTTAATTTGCCTTGTAAACTTTCATCATTATTCACAAGATTTGCTACTTCGTTGATTAATTTAATAACAGATTTTGCAAAATGATAACCTGGTGCTGCTTTAGCACCAAAAATGAAAACTCGCGGCACCATATCTTTATCAGGATTATCTTTCAAATCCCAATATAGCTTAAGAATATGGAGCAAATTGAGCAATTGACGCTTATAGGCGTGAAGCCGTTTCACTTGCACATCAAAGATAGCTTCCGTTGACACTTCCACTCCTGTAGATTCTTTGATGAAAGCTGCTAAACGTGCTTTAGCTTCCTGCTTAACATTATAAAATTCGCTCAAAACATGCTGATCATCTTTGTAGTCTAAGAGTCTACGAAGTTCATGAATATCCGTCCGCCAGCCCTTACCAATCAAACGATCAATTTCATTTGACAATGGTTCATCTGCAATTTGCAACCAACGACGTTGAATGATGCCATTCGTTTTATTATTGAATTTTTCAGGATAAATAGCATAAAAATCACGGAGCGTATCTTCTTTGAGAAGTTCTGTGTGAAGTTTGGCCACTCCATTGACCGAATGACCGCCAATAATCGCCAAATGTGCCATGTGGATTTGATTATCTTTGACAATCCGAGTATGTTCAATCACTTGTGGGTCAATGCCACGCGCAGCCATATCAGCAATATAACGATTGTCAATTTCAAGAATAATTTGATAAACACGAGGAAGAACATTTTTAAAGAGTTCCGCATCCCATCTTTCTAGGGCTTCTGAAAGGATGGTATGATTGGTATAGCTCATCGTCTGAACTGTCGCATTCCAAGCGTCTGCCCATTCAAGACCACAATCATCTAACAGAAGTCGCATAAATTCTGCTGGTGCAACTGCTGGGTGTGTATCGTTAATATGAACCGATACCTTTTCATGAATTTGCTCTAAAGGCAGACCTTGTTTCCGATAGGATTTGATAATGGTCTGCAAACCGGCACTGGTCATGAAATATTCTTGAATCAAGCGTAGCTCTTTTCCTTCATAACTTGAATCATCTGGGTAAAGAATGGCTGTAATATCCTGTACCTTGCGACGCGCTTCAATCGTTGGATAGTCTAATTCATATTCTTCAGGAATTTCGACATCCCAAAGACGAAGATTGTTGACAACGTCATTTCCAAAACCAATTTGTGGTACATCGTAAGGTACTGCACGGAGAGTTTGCGAATTTTCATAAATGGGAAGCATTCGCCCTTCTTTGTTGGCTTGCAGATAGACATTTCCAAAGATTTTAACATCTACAACATCATGATCCTTACGTGTTTCCCAAACATTTCCGAGACTACCAAACCAATCATCAGGCAACTCGACTTGGTAACCGTCCACAATTTTTTGTTTGAATAATCCATAGCGATAGCGAATTCCATTACCAAATCCAGGATAACCTGTGGTTGCCAATGAATCCATAAAAGCTGCTGCTAAGCGACCCAAACCGCCATTCCCTAGCGCCATATCGTACTCAGCCTGTTTGACAGCTGTGAAATCAACACCTAATTCATCAAATCCTTCTTTGACAACATCGAGGATTCCAAGATTTAGTAAATTGGTTTCCAGCATTCGCCCAGGCAAAAATTCAATAGAAAAGTAATAAGCAATTTTTTGCTTGTCTTCTACTAATTTGTTTCGTCGCTCCAACCACATAGGAGTGATGTATTTACGAATTGTACGTGCTAAGGTTTGAAACAGTTCTGCCGAAGTGGCATCTTCTACTTTAATCAATTGTTCTTCATGCAAAATGTCCTTAAAATCATGAAGAAACTGCTCTTTTGTTAGTTCCATTTCTTAACGGCAAACTCCTTTCTATCAATAAAGAGATTGGTACAAATGACTGTAAGCTTGGCTAGCTGTATCCCATGAAAAATCACGTTCCATAGCTTGTATTTGAAGGTTATACCATACTTCTTTATCATTGTAATATAAGTCGATAGCCATGTCAAATGTCCATTTCAGCCAGTAACCTGAGAAATTATTAAAGCTAAATCCAGTTCCTGTTCCTTCGTAAGTATTGTAGGGTTGAACGGTGTCACGAAGACCACCAACTTCATGTACAAGTGGCAATGTTCCATAACGCATTGCCATCATTTGGGACAATCCACACGGCTCAAAGCGACTCGGCATCAAGAACATATCACAAGCTGCATAAATTTCTTGGGCTAATTTCACATCAAAAGTGATATTGGCAGATAATTTTTCTGGATAAGCTTGACCAAACCAAGCAAATGATTGCTCAAAAGATGGGTCTCCTGTTCCTAAAAGGATAATTTGTACATCATCTTGTAGTAAATTGTGTAATTGATCCACAACTAAATCAAAACCTTTTTGCCGAGTCAAACGTGATACAATCCCTACTAGAGGTACATCATCTCGAACAGGTAGACCAACTTTTTCCTGCAACGCACGCTTATTAGCAAGTTTGCCAGATAAATCATCTTTATTAAAATGGTACTCCAGCAAATTGTCCGTTTCTGGATCATAAATATCTGTATCGATTCCATTGACAATACCTGATACTTTACCAGATTCCATTCGTAAAATTTGATCCAAACCACAGCCAAATTCTGGGGTCATGATTTCATGCGCATAGCTTGGTGATACGGTTGTCACCCGATCTGCATACAAAATCCCTGCTTTCATCCAATTCAAGCAGTTATTCCAACGCAAGGTACCGTCTGCATAACGCTCATAGCCTACTCCAAACAAATCCCAGAGCATGCCATCAGAAAATTGCCCTTGAAATTCTAAATTATGAATGGTTAACACAGTCCGAATTCCATGATAAGCTTGAATCCAATGGTATTTTTCTTTCACCAAAAATGGAATCATCGCTGTATGATAATCATGCACATGGAGAACATCTGGAATAAAATCCACTCTCTCCATTAACTCAACAGCTGCCATTTGGAAATAGGCAAAGCGTTCGCCGTCATCAAAATCGCCATAAACATGTCCACGGAAGAAATAGTATTGATTGTCTATAAAATAGAAGGTTACACCATTTAAAACTGTACGTTTCACACCGACATATTGACCGCGCCAGCCGACCTTTACTTCAAAATGGAACAAGTCTTCCATTTGGTCGCCGAATTTAGTCTCTACCATATCATAATAAGGCAACACCACTCCCACTTCATGACCAGCTTTCACAAGAGATTTAGGGAGAGCGCCAATGACGTCTCCCAATCCTCCTGTTTTAGAAAAAGGTGCACCTTCTGCTGCTACAAATAAAATTTTCATTGAATTCTATCCTCTGTCACTTTTTCGCCTTTTTTAAGAACAACTGGGTTATCAACTGTTCCTCGAACGGTCACATTCTCAGCAACCTCAACACCCTTATCTAAGATTGCATATTCTACAACAGCATTTTCGCCAATAAGGACACGTGGGAAAAGAATACTGTTTTTTACACGACTTCCTTTTTTAATACGAGTATTACGAGAAATGACAGAACCACTCACTTCTCCTTCAATAATACTGCCAGAAGCAAATTGAGCATTTGAAACCTTAGAACCGACTGCATAATAAGTTGGCTCTTCGTTTTTTACTTTAGTATAAATCTTTTGATTTGGAGAGAAAAGAGAATAGAATTTTTGTGAATCAAGCATATCAATATTGGCATTGAAGTACGAAGTGACAGAATGAATATTTGCTAAATAACCCGTATATTCATAAGCAAACGCTTTTTCCTGAGCAGCTAAATCACGTAAAACATAACGTAATTTTTGAGGAAATTCTTTTTGTGCTTCTATTTCTAACTTTTCAATCAGCCAGGGTGTATCCACAACAAAGATATCCGTTGACATGTTGTACAAATCCTGATCTTTTTTATCATCAAAAAGATGGTGATTTTTCACATGATCTGTTTCATCAATTTCCAAAACAGCATTGACTTCGGAAATTTCTTCTTTTGGTAATTTTTTATAGACAACTGTGATCGGTTGATCAGTTGTACCATGTAAGTGGAAGACTTGGTTCAAGTCGATGTTCACCAAAACATCACAGTTCAATGCTACCGTTTGATCGCTGCCCGAACGTTTTAAGTAGGTCAATAATTGCTCGTAGTATTCTTTGCCAACAGTAGAACTTTCTACGCGCGTATTATAAATACCAAGATAGTAGTGACTCAAAAGAGTAGACAGCCCCCATTCACGTCCAGAACGGATATGGTCAAAGACAGAACTAATATTATCTTGTTGGAAAATGCCAAAGACGCTCCGAATCCCTGCATTGGCCAGGCTAGACAACGGAAAGTCAATTAAACGATATTTCCCACCAAACGGCAAACTGGCAACTGGACGATGATTTGTCAAAGTAGACATATCATGAAATCCAACTGTATTTCCTAAAATTGCTGAATATTTATCAATCTTCATCTGATGGTACCCCCACTTTCTCATTGTATCCGATAACTTGTACTTCGTCTGTTCCATCAATTTCTACACCATCAGAAATGATAGCTCCTTCACCAATAATAGCACGTTTGATTTTTGCACCTTGACCAATGATAGCACCACTCATAATCACAGAATCTTCTACAACTGCATCTTTACGCACTTGAGCTTCCGTAGAAAGAATGGAATGCTTAACCGTACCATCTACCAAACAGCCGTCCACAACCAAAGAATCTTCTACATGAGCATTTTCTCCAAGGAAGTTTGGTGGAGAAATCAAGTTACGTGAATAAATTTTCCATTGACGATCCCGGCTGTCTAAAGCATTGTTTGGGTCAATATACTCCATATTGGCTTCCCAAAGTGACTCAATCGTTCCAACATCTTTCCAATATCCCTTAAATTCATAAGCATAGACACTTTCGCCGGATTCAAGATAATTTGGAATAACATTCTTACCGAAGTCAGACATATCTACATTGCTCTTTTCAGCAGCTACCAGCATATTACGCAGGCGTTTCCAGTCAAAGATATAAATCCCCATAGAAGCCTTAGTAGACTTAGGTTCAGCTGGTTTTTCTTCAAACTCGACAATGCGGTTATTGGCATCTGTATTCATAATACCAAAACGACTCGCTTCTTTTAAAGGAACATCCAGAACAGCTACCGTCAGACTGGCGTTGTTGTCCTTGTGAGATTGAAGCATATCATCGTAGTCCATTTTGTAAATGTGGTCACCAGACAAAATCAAGACATACTCAGGATTGATAGTATCAATATAATCAATGTTTTGATAAATCGCATGACTAGTTCCTTCAAACCAACGATTGCCCTCACTTGCTGAATATGGCTGGAGAATAGAAACTCCTGTGTTAATACCATCCAGTCCCCAACTAGAACCATTTCCAATATGACTATTCAAAGCTAATGGTTGGTATTGAGTAATGACACCAACATTATGAATTCCTGAATTGGCACAATTGGACAAAGCAAAGTCAATGATACGGTAGCGTCCACCAAATTGTACTGCTGGTTTGGCAATACTTTGAGTGAGTTTTCCAAGGCGTGTTCCTTGCCCACCGGCAAGAATCAAAGCTAGCATTTCATTCTTCATCTGTTACTCCTTTTTGGACTTCTTACTTCCATTTGCTGATTTCACACGACGTTTAATTTTCCAAATACTTGCCCCTAATGCTGGCAAAGTAAAGGTCAACGTCTGAGGATAATCCTTCCACAAGCCTTCTTGAGACTGAACTGTTTGATTATACTCTTTCCATACACCTCCCCATTCTTCTAATTCAGTATTCCAAATTTCTTCATATATGGCTGTCACCGGAACACCAATGGTAAAATCTTTGCGCTCTACCGGAGCCATATTAAAGACGCAAATCAGCATATCTCCCTTGTCATTTTTCCGAATAAAGGAAAGTACACTTTGATCTGTATTATCCGCATCAATAATTTCTAAGCCATCCCAATTCAAGTCGTTTTCCCATAAAACACGATTTTCTTTATAAAGCTGATTGAGTTGAGAAGTGAAATGTTGCATCTTAGCGTTCATATCATCTGCCAAATCACGCCATTCTAAAGATTCTTCGCATTTCCATTCTAAGAATTGTCCCCATTCGCTGCCCATGAATAGTAATTTCTTCCCTGGGTGACATATTTGATAAGTATAGAGATTTCGCAGACCAGCAAATTGATTATAGCGATCTCCCCACATCTTATGCATGAGACTCTTCTTACCATGTACCACTTCGTCATGAGAAAATGGCAACAAGAAGTTTTCAGAAAAAGCGTACATGAAACTAAAGGTTACTAGATTAAAATCATACTTGCGGTAAATTGGGTCTTCTTCGTAGAAGCGCAGAATGTCATTCATCCAGCCCATGTTCCACTTGTAGTCAAATCCAAGACCACCCATTTCTGCCATACCTGTAATCTTTGTATCACTCGTGCTTTCCTCTGCAATCATCATGACATCTGGATGAGCCAGTTTGATAACCGTGTTCAAGCGTTGAAGGAAGTAATAGCCCTCGTAGTTGCGATTGCCACCGTCAATATTTGGTTGCCATGGACCGCTATCATAATCTAGATAGAGCATGTTGCTAACAGCATCCACACGGATTCCATCTAAGTGATAAAAGTCAATCCAAAACTTGATACTAGAAATCAAGAAAGACTGCACTTCATTCTTTCCTAAGTCAAAGTTAAGAGCGCCCCAGCCGTAATTATGGGCACGGTCATGATCTTGATACTCAAATGTAGGTGTACCGTCATAATAAGCCAAGGCATCATCATTGATAGTAAAATGACCTGGCACCCAGTCTACGATAACTCCAATATTATTCACATGACATTCTTCTACAAAATCACGAAACTCTTCAGGAGTTCCATACGTATGCTCAAGTGCAAAATATCCCATCAGCTGATAACCCCAGCTCAGTCCAAGTGGATGCGCCATTAGTGGCATGAATTCCACATGAGTATAATTCATTTTAACCAGATAAGGAATCAGTTCTTCTTTTAATTGAGCAAATGAGTAGGAACTGCCATCTTCATTTTGCTTCCAAGAACCTGCATGAACTTCGTAAATATTCACAGGTCGTGAGAAAAATCCCCAACGTTTTCTGCGAGCTAACCACAAGCCATCTTTCCATTTCTTTTCAGGAATTGTCCGAACAACTGCACCTGTACCAGGACGTTTTTCAAAATAGATAGCTAAAGGATCAATTTTTAAAATTTCTTGACCGCTGCTTCGTCTAATATTGTATTTGTAAATATCTCCTTCCTTTGGCAAATCCGTGAATACTTCCCAAACACCACCTTCATTGCGTGTCATAGGAATCTGATTTTCATACCAGTCAGTAAAGTCTCCAATCAAATGCACACTTTGAGCATTTGGCGCCCATACACGAAATGTATAGCCGCTTTGTCCATCAACTTCATCTTGATGAACCCCCAAATAGTGTTGTAAATGGAAATTTTCACCTGTGGTAAAAGTTCTCAATGCTTCTTGTCTATCCATTTTTTCACCTCGCTTTGTAAGCGTTTTCTATAATTCTATTTTACTATTTTTCCTATTGCTTTTCAAGTAAATTTCCAATATTATTACAAAAAATTCGCAAAACCGAACTTTTCTTCAAATAATATTCACTATTATTAAAAATAACTAGATTTTGTTGGAATTCTAAAATTTTCATTCCATTCCTACTAAATAGCCACTAACATATCAAAGCTACTTAAATGAAAATTTTCATAAAGGTCTATATAGCTTTATAAAAAGGCCGCACAATGCTGCCTTTTCTATTTATTTTATAGTAGCAAATCGCAAAATTACGATCTAATTTCAAATATTTTTCCTCCACTCTCTGATTTACTATTATTTTATCGAACTTTTCTGAAATTTTCAAGCAATATTTTCAATAAAACACAAAATTTAGGAACTATTTTTAATTTTTATGAAGAAAACATTCGTGAATAAGAGGGCGATTTATCTATTCTACTTTCACCACTTGAAGCTGTGCTCCGCCTAACAACACTAAGTATTTTTCAACTTTTTCAATACTGTATGAACGACTAAGAGCTTCAGCATAAAGTGCTAATTGCGCTTGGTAGCGCTCCACTAATTCACTTGGATTTGTATATCGATCCGTCTTGTAATCCAAGAGAATGATTCGGTCCGTCAGCAGTAGATAACCGTCCAGAATCCCACGGACTACAAAATATTGTCCACTTGCTGGATCCTGCTTTAACATAGCAAAAGGAGCTTCACGATATACTCTGTCTGTATGCTTCAAAAGGAGCTGCCCAAGTTCAGTCCCAAAAAAACTAGCTATCTTTTGCAAATCAATTTTCTTTTTAACACTTTCTTCTGCCTGAACCTGTTTTAAAACTTTTCTCAAAATAGCTATCGTAGGGGCTTGATCCAAAGGAATACGCTGCATCAGTTCATGGACAGCGCTACCAATTTGCGCTCCTGTAACTGGAGCTTTTTTAGCAAAATTTGGTAGCTCAAAAGAAGCTTTTCCTACAATGGTCGGATTCCTTTTCTCCATAATTTCAACGCCATCTGTATCCATAATTGGTTCATAAAATTTCTTAATTTGACTCGGTGTTCGAACACTCGGTAAATGGATGGCAGCTTGATACTTGGTATTCAGTCGATCTACATTTTCCAAAATATCCAAAGCCCTGCGAATATCCTCAGATTGGCGATTGTCTATTAAATCCTCTTCAATAACCGCATCTTTCAATTTCAGTTGACCTATTTTTTCACTTGTCAAGTCATTATCTGTCACAAATCGCGTTGAAAAAGCTAGATTATCTTTCTCAAATACTACATGTAAAGTCCACATCCAATCTTGAAAACTTGTCATACTTTGCCTGATAGATGCAGCTAAATGCCCCTTCACTGGAGTAGGGAAGCTTTTTTTCTCCAAACTGTTCTGATGACCTTTACCAACTAAATACAGTTTCCTTTCAGCGCGTGTCATGGCGACATAGAGTAGACGCATTTGTTCCGAAATGCTGGCTAAATGAATCTCACGTTCATTTTGCTCATAAGGCAGAGTATCAATAGACAAACGAACATGGTTTGGAGCTAACTTATCAGCAACATCTACTGCTACATCAGCCACATACTTGATTCCAACACCATTTTGACGACTGAGAATCACAGCGGAACTGCTATCTTTACGATTAAATACTTTGTCCATATTGAGCAAAAAGACATATTTAAATTCCAAACCTTTGCTCTTATGAACCGTCATCAGGCGAACCGCATGTTTCGGAGCTGCACTAACTACACTAGCTAAATCATTCTGTGTTTCCAAGATTTTATCAATCATCCCGATAAAACGTGACAAGCCTTTAAAACTCATTTTTTCGTAATCATTTGCGCGCAAAGTAAGGGCATAGAGATTAGCTTGACGTCCCGCTCCATTTGGTAAAGCTCCCACATAATCGTAATAAAAACGATCTTGATAAATTTTCCAAAGCAAATCATAGAGTGAATTTGTTTTTGCATACTCTCGCCAAGCCTGTAGTGTTTCTTGAAACTGCTGGATTTTTTTTAAAAGAGGAGGCGTGATAAGTTCAGGATATTGACCGTACCCATTCAGAGCATTCTTCAACTTCTCATAGAGATTTTCCTGATGGACAACATAATTTGCCTCAGTCACCTTCTTTTGCAAAGCTAAACGTGCCAATTCATCTTCTGTAAAGTTGAACATCGGCGATTTTAAAAGCGCCACTAAAGCATAATCATTGAGAGGGTTATTAATTGTACGCAAGGTGTCTAACATCACCATGACTTCAACAGACTGAAGGTAATTGTCCTCACCACCGTCTGAAACGACAGGAATACCATATTTAGCGAACTCAGCTAGAATCATATCGTTGCGTGTGCGTGAAGCTGTTAGTAAAGTAATATCCTCAAATTGGACATTTTCTTCATTATGCAAACGAATAATTTCTTTGATAACCAGCGCCACTTCTCCTGCAGAAACAGAAGAAACATCTTTGTCATTCTCCTCATTATCTGTCTCAAGAGTTCCGTCATAAATGAGAAACTCTGTCTGATACAAGGGATTTGGTTCTTTTTTATCAGGATTTCCAGCTACCAGATAATGCGTTTCATTGTAATCAATTTCTCCCACTTCTTCATCCATGAGGCGCTTAAAAACATCATTGGTGGCTTCCAAGACTTCCAAATGACTGCGAAAATTCTCTTTTAAGACAATCAATTTCCCTTGTTGACTATCGCTTTGATACAATTTGAATTTCTCATTGAAAATCTGCGGATCCGCTTGACGAAAACGATAAATAGACTGTTTAATATCCCCCACCATAAAGCGATTACCCCCATTTGATAACAGTTCTAGCATCCGCTCTTGCGTGTGGTTGGTATCTTGATACTCATCTACCATGACTTCATGGTATTTGTTCCTATAAAACTGACGCACATCCGAACATTCTTCTAAAATCTGAATAGCAAAATGACTAATGTCCGCAAATTCAAAAGCATTTTCTTCTTTTTTGCGATTCAAATAGCTTGTAACGAACAATTTCATAAATTGTTGCAAAACAAGTAAAATTTCTTTTGCTTCCTCATGGTAGGTCAATTGAAATTCAAAACGATAAAATTGATCTGCCAAGTCTCGTAAAACTTGAATTTTTTCTTTGCGTTTTTCGTTATAGGCGTTGATAATTTCTTTTAATTCTTCTTTTCGTCCGCTGTTCGTCAAGGCTTTCCCATTGCTGACCCGCGATATTTCTACAATGTTATTGAGCGCTGTGAGATAGGCTTCCTCAGAGGATTGTCCTTGTAAGCTTGCCAGGTCATCAAGCACACGCTGCACATTTTCAAGATATCTTGCTTTGGGAAATTCCTTGGCTTCATGAACCAAATGATAGCTAAAAAAATCTTCTAAATCAAAGAGGGCTTCTTTTGTTTGTGCTAAAAGTTGCGCTTTTTCTTCTTGGAAATCTGCAAACTCATAGCCTTTCAAAAAGTCTTTTTCCAACCATTCTATTGGACTACTAGTAGACTGCAAAAAAGAATAAATCTTATAAACTTGCTCTCGAAAACCAAGCAAATCTTTTCTCTGACCTGTAAAGTTTTTGACTAATTTTTTAAACAAAGCAGCCTGATCAGATTGATAGAAGTCTTCAAAAACTTGCTCAAAAACTTCGTTTTGTAGCAATAACTGCTCACTCGCATTTTGCAAAATGCGAAAATTTGGCGCCAATTCCAATAGATAACCATATTTATTCAGGACTTTTTGGGTAAAAGAGTCCATGGTTCCAATATCTGCATTCGGAATATCGGCTAATTGCTGAGCCAAGTGTTGTTTTAATTCCTCATCATTTGTTTCTTTCAAAGCCTTGGACAGTTCTTTCTCCAAGCGCTCTTTTAATTCACTAGCTGCTTTGACGGTGAAAGTTGAAATGAAGAGCTGCTCAATACGAACTCCCCGCATAATTTGGTCAATAATCCGCTGCACCATAACAAAGGTTTTTCCTGATCCCGCAGAAGCAGAAACCAGAATATTTTGACCGGAAGAGTAAATGGCTTCAATCTGTTCTGGTGTACGTTTTTGAACTTTGTCAGACTGAACTTCCTGATCCTGCAAAGCACGAATCTCTGCTTGAGTCAAAAATGGAATTTGTCTCATTTTTCTAACTCCTCCTTCATCTTTTCTATCCATGCTTGACGCTTCTTCTCACCCGTTGAGTTCTTACCTTCTAATTTCACTAAATGTCGGGCTCTAGAAAGATGAAGATTGGCTTCAAAACCTGTAATGGACTTATATTGTTCCACAAAAGGTGCAATACTTTTGCCATTTTCTGTATAAGGATTAATCTTAAAATGCCCTGTCAATATCTGCTCGGCAGCACGATGGTACAAGAGTGCATTATAAGCTAACAAAGTTTCTAGCTCTTCTTGACTTAATAAATTGACTTTCTTTTTATTATACAAATCATTGAGCTGATAAGCTTGCTCCGATAGAAATAGCCCCTTGTATTCTAACGTTTTCATCACCTCTTTGACTGCATCACTCTGCGACTTGGTCTTCGCTAAAGGTACGAGTGGATTGATCATCTGCAAATACATGGCGCCAAAAACCTGTGCTTCATCATTCGTCCACTTTTCTTGTTTCAATGCCATTAGATACGTAGGTAATTGAGAATTCAAACCATTGAAAAATTTTTGAAAATCAAAATCTGTGTCACTTGATTTATAATCCACAATTCCCAGACTGTCATTACTTCTCAATCGGTCAATACGGTCAACTTTTCCTCGAATTTGAAGATTGCGACCATCTGATAAGGTTAAAAATTCTGCACTCTCTTGCCCAAAAACAGCCTCTTCCTGAATAGTTTCTACTAAATCATTTCTTTCTAGAACACGCCCTGTCGCATGCGCTGCGTCAAGCAAAACTTCATGAGCAAACAATGCTTTGGCACTTTCGGTATAAAGAGCTTCAAACTCCGGTTCACAGCTTACTTCCTGAATGGCTTTTTCTAGACGGATGTCGAATTGCTCGTTCGATTGATCGTGCACGACTTTTTCAAACACACGGTGCAGAAAATTTCCATGACTGCGCGCATCTGGGTAAATTGTCATTTCTTCTTGCAGAGCCAAAATATACTTCAAAAAATAAGCATACTGATTACGATAAAATTCTGTCAAAGCTGAAGTCGACAATAGAAATGCTTGATGAGGCGGATAAAGGATTTGCAAAGTCTGCTCTGACAAGGTTTCTGTCTCAAGACTTGACGTGACATTCGGAATCGAAATGCCTTCACTTTCCAATTTTTTGCGCAAAACTCGTACAGCTACTGACCAAAAAGTCTGTTCTTTCTCAGTCAAAGAATGCTCTTTATCAATATCTCCTTGATTCAACTCAATAACCCTCGCCAATAAAGCACGATAAGTACCAATATCATCACTTGTTGCCTGCGGATGCTTCACCTCAATTGGCAAAGCAATTGGTTGCTCACGCAGTTCCAACAGATATGGAGAAATGTCATTCTCTATTTCATTGACAATCTGAGGAGTGGAAAGTACCAATCTATCCGTTGCAGCATTTAGAAGTGACAAGGCGACAAAACGATTTTTCTTGAGATTTTCCTGAGCAGCAATCAGCAATTCCGAATGCTCATCTGTCACTTCGTTTAGCAACAAACGGTCTTCATCTGACAAAAGAGTCTTATTTTGTGCAATTTTGGGAAAATAGTCTTGGGTCAAACCAATCGCGTAAACAAAAGGACTTGACAACGGCTCAATCAAGTCATAAGACTGAACGGTCACAACGTCTACTGTTGCTGGAATCGTTCGATAATTAGATAACAGCATTCCTGACTGCACCAGAGTCAGAAAATCATCTAGATTGACTTTGCTAGCTGAAAAGACATTGGCAAATTGTTCCAAAACATGGCAAAAAGCTTTCCAAACTTCTTCTTGCCGTTCTTGATCTTGCGGATTCGTAAAATCTACTAAACCAGCAAAATTCTGAGAAAAAGAAATTGTTGTTAAAAATTGATGAAATTTTTGAAGCAGGCCTGTCGCTGTTTGACTGCGAGATTTAAAAAATTCCAAGAGAGGAGTGACTATATTTTTTCTTAATTGATTGATATGAACTAGATTAAATTTTCGTTGTTGATTATGAGTAAATTCTTTAGAAAACTTACTCATTCCTCTCACGTCTGCAAAACGGATATATTGCTCAAACAAGTCTAGTTCTTCTTGCTTTAAATGACCATAAAGACCTGTTTTTAAGAGATTGAGCAAATCTTCCGTTCGAAAATTGTAGTGTTTTAGGCGCACTAAAGCTTCAATAAATTGCACCAAAGGGTGATGGGCCATAGCCTCACTTCGTCCCAGATAAAAAGGGATTTGATACTGATCAAAAATCGTCTTTAACTGTAAATGATACGTTTCCACATCTCCCAAAAGAACGCGAATATCCTTATAACGAACTCCATCATGAACTAACTGACGAATGCTTTTTGCCACATATTCTAATTCTTCTTTTTGATTGACTGTTGACCAAATCTGCACATGCGAGCGATCCTGCTCCGTTAACTTTAGGTCAACATCTGAGAAATCATACCGACTTTCTAACAGTTTTGAAATCTTTCCAAAAGCATCATCTGGCTGGCTTGCTGGTATATATTCAGGTTTCACTTCAAATTTACCTGCCAACTGTCGCAAGAAATCAACACTCGCCTGATAAAGATTGCCCTCTCGAAAACTTGCACGATACGCTTTTTCACTTGCATAAGCACCGATGATAATTTCCACACCCTTATTATGCAAAAGCTCGATCAAATAAGCTTCCTCAGCCGAAAAGCGCGTAAACCCATCAATAACCAAGACTAAATCCTGCAGTTCCGCATCCACGTCACCTGCTATAATATGATTAGCAAAGACCATGATATTTGACTCAGAAGTAAATTCACTCTGATTTAGCTGATGCGTAACAGCTTGTAAAATCTTGATCAAATCTGCTTTTTTCTCATCCTCATCCAGATAGTCCAAATCCGAAAAGGTCATCTGAGCAGCTTGCAATTCATGATAAAGCTCAACCAATTGTTGAATAAATTGCGCATCCGTACGAATGCCACCGTACACCCGCAAGTCGTGCTCATCCATTTCTGATAAGACTTTGTAAAAGAGCATTCCCAAACCAATATCATCTAATGGTTTGCCTTGCTGCACATCATTGAGGACAAAATAACGCGCCATCTGCGCAAAACGTGTCACTGTAATAGCAAACGAAGCGTGGTTTTCTAAAAGACTCAAAACAGCCCTCTCTTTTTCAAATGAAAGAGAATTAGGTGCAATATAAAACACGCGCTTACCTTCCTGTGCCAAGCGTTCTGCTTCTTTCACCAAAATCTTCGTTAAGGGATTGCGAATATCTGTATAAAGTAATTTCATGAGCATCCTTTTTGTCAAAATATAGTCTTATTATATCATTTTTAAAGTTTTTCAACAGCGATTGACTGCATACCTTATCAAGAAAAAATCCCCACAAGAATACTTGTGGAGAACGATTTTTAATGATAAGCTAAAGCTTTTTTGAAGCTCTTCCAAATGCCAATATCATCCGTCTGCAAAATCAAACTGGAGTAAATCCGACCGATATAAACTGTCATTCCTAAGGTAAAGACAAAGGCAATGGCAAATGAAATCCAAGCTTCTAGCCCATTTGCATAACCGTTAATCGCACGGAAGGGCATAAAGAAGGTCGAAATAAACGGAATATAAGAACCAACTTTCAACAAGATCGTGTCACCAGCATTTCCAAGAGCCGTCACTCCCAAAAATCCCAAAATAATCAGCATCACAACAGGCTGAACAGCTTTCCCAACGTCTTCAATTCTCGTCACCATTGAGCCTAAAAAGGCAGATAAGACCACAAACATAAAGACACTCAAGGTGATGAAAGCAATAGTATTAAAGGAAATTGCTTCTCCCAAATGCTTCATCAGATTTGGATTGGCGTTTAAGAATTCTTTTACAAAAGAAATCTGGTCTGAAAAAGCAAGCAACAGCACTGCACCGATTACATAAATGCTGACATGGGTCAAGATAACTGCAAAAATCCCTGCCATTCGACCATAGAAATATTCAGAAGCCTTGATACTGGAGAAAATAACCTCCATAATCTTGGTTCCTTTTTCGCTTGCAATTTCTTGAGCAGTTGAGCTTGTGTAAACAATGAGAATCATATAAAGTACAAGACCAATTGCTGTTGCAACAACTGTTTGAATCGTTTTCTTAGCCTCTTTCTTTTCGTCAATTTTTTCCTTAAAATCAATCCCCCTTGAAAGCAGTTTAACTTGGTTTGCTGATAAATTAGCTTGGCTGATATTTGCAACCTGCTGTAACTGTAGTAATTTCTGTGAAATTGCTGCCTTTGTAGTGCCATTCATCCCTGTATCAGCGACATAGGTTGCTTTAATTTGACCGCTTGCTTCTGATAGCAGCAAATACCCCCCGACATCACCGTCTTTTATAGCTTTCTTGGCTGCTGCTTCATCTTTATAATCGAAGTCCAGATTCTTGATATCTTTTAAAACTTCCTTGATTTGTGCATTGTCTGTTACAACTGCAATACGGCTAGAATTGCTACTTGACATGGAAGAAAGATACCCAACTCCAAAACTAAGACCAATAAAGATGAAAGGAGAAAGAACCATGAAGACAAAACTCCATGACTTGACATGACGAAGATAGGTTTCTTTGATAACAATTAAAGTCTGTTTCATACTTCCACCCCTGATTCTAACTTAAAGATTTCATCAATTGTTGGAGCTTGTTGGTCAAAAGTTGCAATATATTGTCCTTTAGTCAGCAAGTCAAACAAGTCCTTCCCAGCTGTTTCGTCATCTAATATCAATCGCCATGTTCCTTGATTGGTCAGACTGGCTCTGCTTACGTGAGGAAGCGCCTCTAATTCAGCTTGAGAAAGCGCACTAGATACAAAGAGTCGTGTTTTCCCATAGCGATTACGAACTTCTTGTACACTACCATCCAAAATGACTTTACCATCACGAAGCATGATGATCTTATCACATAATTCTTCCACATTTGTCATGACATGATCAGAAAAGATAATGGTCGCTCCGCGCTCTTTTTCTTCAATAATAACTTGCTTTAAAATCTCCGTATTAACTGGGTCAAGACCGCTGAAAGGCTCGTCTAAGATAATCAAATTTGGCTCATGTAAAAGTGTAATAATCAGCTGCACTTTCTGCTGATTTCCTTTTGACAAGCTCTTGATTTTATCAGTCAATTTTCCTTTAACTTGCAATCGTTCCATCCACTGAGGCAATTTTTCTCTCACAACTGCACTTGATACACCTTTTAAATTCGCCAAATAACGCACCTGCTCATAGACAGTCAACTTAGGCATCAAACTTCGTTCTTCTGGTAAATAGCCAATTTCCCGATAAGTATCTTGAGAAATAGCTTTGCCCTCAAAAGAAATCCTACCGCTATATTCTAAAAAACGCAGAATGCTATGAAAAATCGTTGTTTTCCCAGCACCGTTTTTTCCAATCAGACCAAGGATTTGTCCTGATTCAGCTCTAAAATCGACACCAAACAGAACTTGTTTTTGCCCAAAACTTTTTTCTAAATTCTGAATTTCAAGCATCCTAAACCTCCTAAAATTCTAAGTTTACTATATGCATATATAGATTCTCTATATTTAATAGTATAATCTTTTGAAAGCGGATTTTCAAGTTTTTGTGTAAAATTTTCTTATTTTTTTTACAACAAAAAAGAGAGTCATCAACAGTTACATTTATAGATCGTCTGTCTCTCACTCTCTTGCCTTTATTCTATTTACGCTTTACTAAGCCTTAAAAGCCTCTACCAATACTTGAAATTCTTCATTGGAAAGCGTAATCCCTTTCCCCATTTTTGTATGGTCAGGACTCCAGCTACGGATATCGTATTTTGCTGGCGCACCATTGAAACTCACTCGGTTCAGCTCTTTTGTCCAGCCTTTTTCATTTTCTGACAAAACCAATAATTTTTCTTCTATCTCAAATTTAAACTCTGACATTTTTTCTCCTTTTTCTTCTTTCTTGATTTATTCATAAAAAAATTTACTTTTTTAGCAAGTTTATTATATAATATATTGTAACAAGTTATGGAGAATTTAGCTATGAAAAAATTTCTCGAAATGATTTTAGAACGCGCAAGTGAATTTATCAATTACAAAAAGAATACGCAAGAAATAGAGGAGGACAACGCCAATATTTTGCAGATGATTGAAACCGCTTTGCAAAAGAAATCAGGCGTACATGTCATTTTTTTAGATAAAAGTTTTACGGGTGATATTGTCAAATATGACAAAGAACGCCAGCAGCTCATTATAAAAAATTTCCAGAAAAGCATGTCTACCATTATTCGTATTTCAGATATTAAGCGGATTCGTCTGGTTCCTAATACTATCAGAGAAGCACAAAAAAGAAATTCCAACCTCAAATGAGGTTGGAATTTTTTATTCAAACAAACCATAATAATCCGCTATGGTCATTTTGGCTTTTTCTTCCTGTTTGAGGTCTTGGATGATCTGTCCTTCTTTCATGACAATGAGACGATTGCCATATTTGAGAGCATCCTCCATGTGATGAGTAATCATAAGAGCCGTCAGTTGGTCTCTTTGGACAAAATCATCAGTCAACTCCATAAGAGCAACACTAGTTTTCGGATCCAGCGCTGCTGTATGTTCATCTAGAAGAAGCAGTTCTGGGCGCTTGAGAGTCGCCATCAGCAAACTCAAAGCCTGTCTCTGACCACCAGAAAGAAATTCAATTGGCGTATCCAAATGCTTTTCTAAACCATTGCCGATTTTCTCTATTATTTCTTGAAATTCTTTGCGATAACGCTTCAGACGACGTGGGACCAAACGACGTTTTTCACCACGAAATTTTGCAATTAACAGATTCTCTGCCACTGTCATACGAGGAGCTGTTCCCATTTTTGGATCTTGAAAGACACGTGACAGATACTTAGCACGTTTCTCTGGCGAATAACTCGTCACATTTTCACCTAGAATATAAATGCTGCCACTCGTCAATGGCAATGTTCCTGAGATGACGTTGAACAGAGTAGATTTTCCCGCCCCATTTCCACCTAAAATGGTAATGAAGTCATGCTTATGAATGGTCAAGGAAACATTGTCAAGAATCGTTTTTTCATCAAAGCCATTATTCACAACTTTCGTCGCATTTTTTAATTCTACAATTGCTGTCATTTGCTTAACTTGACTCCTTTAAAGAATTTATTTTTAAAAGTCGGAATCATGAGGCAAACCGCCAAGATAACCGCACTATACAGACGGAGATAACTGGTATTAAAACCAAGTGCAATCACACCCCAAATCAGAAATTGATAGAAAATAGCTCCGACAACAATCGTTAGTAAACGTTCTGCTAATGTCAGACTAGTAAAGAGCACCTCGCCGATGATGAGGCTAGCAAGTCCGACAACAATCACTCCAATACCGCGCGAGACATCCGCATAACCTTCCTGCTGAGCAATGAGGGCTCCAGCTAGAGCAATAACACCATTAGATAGCACCAACCCCATCAGCTCCATTCGCCCTGTGTGAATACCAAAACTCCTCGCCATATCAGGATTATCTCCTGTAGCAATATAAGCTTGACCCAATTTTGTATCTAAGAAAAAGAGCAATGCAGTTATTACCAAGCTGACAAAAAGTAGCCCTGTTAGAAGATTGTTGATTTCGCTAGAAAATGGCAGAAAGTCTTGAATTTGCTTGGTTCCTAGAAGACCAAGATTAGCTCGCCCCATTAACATGAGCATAATCGAATGGCAGGAAGTCATGACCAAAATTCCAGAAAGTAGAGTAGGTATTTTCCCCTTGGTATAAAGAAGTCCTGTTGCCATACCTGCCAAACACCCTGCCAGAATGGCAACAACAGTCGCCGGAAAGGGATTGATACCTTTACTAATCAGCGTAACTGCCACTGCTCCCCCCAAGGGAAAAGAGCCTTCGGCTGTCATATCAGGGAAGTTTAAAATGCGGAAGGTCATAAAAATACCTAATCCTAAAATAGACCAGACAAGTCCTTGTGAGACAATCGAAATAATCATAATGTTGTCCTAACTTTAAAAAATATCGTTTCTTATCAATCGGATTACTCAATGATTTGTCCTGCTTTTTTCAGAACATCATCTGGAATCGTTATTCCTAGCTGAGCAGCCACTTTTTTATTTATAACCGTTTTTCCAGTATTAAAGATTTCAACCGCTGTGTTTGCTGGTTTAGCCCCTTTCAAAATCTTCGCAGTCATTTTTCCAGTCGCTACTCCAAGTTCTTTTTGATCTACTACAACAGAACCTAGACCACCTTCTTTTACCATAGCTGTCGCACTTGGATAGATAGGTTTTTTAACTGTTTGGTTGCTGGAAACAACTGTTGAAAAAGCAGAAGCAATGGTGTTATCAATTGGAATCCAAATGGCGTCTACTTTCCCTGTCATCACATTCATGGTTGAAGCAATCTCATTTGTCGAAGGCACAGAATAAGGAAGCACCTTATAGCCTGCTTTTTCAGCCAAAGTTGTAAATTCTTCTACCTGCGTTTTGGAATTGTCCTCACTACTTGAGTAAAGAATACCAATTGTTTTCACATTCGGTGTTAACTGTTTAATCAGATTTAACTGTTGTTCAGCTGGATTGTGATCAGAAACACCTGTGATATTACCGCCAGGCTGTTTCAAATCTTTGACCAAATTTGCCCCAGCTGGATCGCTCACTGCTCCCATGACAACTGGTTTGTCTTTCGTTGCACTAGCTAGCCCCTGAGCAGCAGGCGTTGCGATTCCAATCAGCACATCATTATTATTTGCAACTAGTTGCTTACTCATCGTTGCTACTTTACTTTGATCACCTTCTGCATTCATAAAATCAATCTTGATTTTCTTGCCTTTGTAGCCTTCTTGTGCCAAACCTTCTTGAATACCCTTATAAATCAAATCCAGCGATGGATGACTAACATATTGTAGTACGCCGACTTTTACTGTTTTTGTTGTATTGTTGATTTTTGTTGTTTTCCCATCATTAATGCTAGAATAAATGATTCCTCCAACAACTAAGACTACTAAAAGTGCAATAATTGCCATTAGTCGTTTATTTTTCATATCTGTTCTCCATTTCGTATGTTTCAAATGTTTATTCAAGTAAAATCCAGAGTCGCCATCGTTTAAACATATTTTTCCTCCATTTTAAGGGAAATGAAACAATAAAAGAAAAACCCACACACAGTTCATCCTGTGTGAGGGCGTAAATCGCGGTGCCACCTCAATTATGGGAAAAATCATACACTTTTCCCACATCTCTATCTTGTCTAACAACAAGTTGCACTATAAGGTGTGCTTACCGAATTTTTATCGTTTCAAATTCAAGTTCTATCCATTAGCCCAATTTCATAAAACTCTGCTGCTTGTTTTCACCAACCACAAGCTCTCTGCCAACAAATATTTTATTACTTTTCTAATTTGATATTATTTTAGAGGTTTCTGAAATAAATGTCAAGTATTTTGTCAAACTTTTCTGATAATAATTTTTCAACCTTTTCTTACTATTTTTTGTTATAATTTTCTTTAGTACCATTCAAGGAGAAAAACCATGTCCTTTGACGGATTTTTTTTACATCACATGACAGATGAATTGCGGAAACAGTTACTGTACGGTCGTATTCAAAAAATCAATCAACCGTTTAATCAGGAATTAGTGCTACAAATTCGCAGTAATCGACAAAATCATAAATTGCTCTTGTCTGCTCACCCTGTTTTTAGTCGCATTCAACTAACCCGTACCGCCTTTGAAAATCCAGCAGTGCCCACCACATTTATCATGGTTATGCGAAAATATCTACAAGGCGCTACAATTGAAAACATTTCACAAATCGAGAATGACCGAATTTTAGAAATTTCTGTCTCCAATAAAAATGAAATTGGAGATAACGTGGCAGCAACTCTTATCATCGAAATCATGGGCAAGCACAGCAATATCATCCTAATGGATAAGGCAAGCGGCAATATTATTGAAGCTATTAAACATGTCGCCTTTTCTCAAAATAGTTACCGTACGATTCTGCCTGGTTCAAGCTATGTCACTCCACCTCAAACAGATAAGCGCAATCCATTTACCATTTCTGATGAAAAATTATTTGAAATTTTGCATACAGAGGATTTGTCGGCCCGTTCTTTACAAAACTTATTTCAAGGATTGGGGCGCGATACAGCAGCCGAACTCAGCCAGCGCTTAACAAGTGATAAGTTAAAAATCTTCCGCGCCTTCTTCACTAGCTCCACTCAGGCAACCCTGACTAGCAAGTCATTTACCCCCATTCTCTTTGCGGATAGTCAGAAAGAATTTCCTAGTTTATCACAATTGTTAGATGCTTTCTATCAAGATAAGGCAGAGCGCGATCGCGTTAATCAACAAGCCAGCGAACTGATTCATCGAGTGGAGAATGAATTAGAAAAAAATCGTAAAAAATTAACGAAACAAGAGCAAGAACTGGTCGCGACTGAAAATGCTGAAGAATTTCGACAAAAGGGAGAACTCCTCACTACTTTTTTGCACCAAGTTCCAAACAATCAAGACCAAGTAGAACTGGACAATTACTACACAAGCGAGAAAATTACTATTGTGCTGGATAAAGCTTTGACCCCTAACCAAAATGCTCAGCGCTATTTTAAGAAATACCAAAAGCTGAAAGAAGCAGTCAAACATTTAACGGGACTGATTGAAGAAACTAAAGAAACCATTCAATATTTGGAGAGCGTAGAAACAGCTTTGTCGCAAGCTAATCTCACAGAAATTACAGAAATCCGAGAAGAATTGATTCAGACCGGTTTTATTCGCCGGCGTCAGCGTGAAAAGATCCAAAAACGAAAAAAACCTGAGAAATATTTATCTACTGATGGACAGACAATTATTCTGGTTGGACGAAACAATCTGCAAAATGATGAGTTGACCTTTAAAATGGCGAAAAAAGAGGAACTCTGGTTTCATGCCAAGGATATTCCCGGCAGCCATGTAGTCATAACAGGAAATCTGCAACCAAGCGATGAGGTCAAGACAGATGCTGCGGAATTGGCGGCATACTTTTCTAAGGCGAGATTGTCCAATCTTGTTCAGGTGGATATGATTGAAGTCAAAAAACTTAACAAGCCAACAGGTGGTAAACCTGGTTTTGTAACCTACACAGGGCAAAAGACCCTACGCGTTACTCCTAATGAAGCCAAAATTAAATCCATGAAGATGTAAGGTGTCTACTAACTGGCACCTTTTTCTGACTATTTTTTATATGTCCGACCCTCGGATGAAATGAATTACTTTTCAGGCAAGTTATCCGACCCTCGGATGGAATGAATCTCTTTTCAGGCAAGCTGTCTGACCCTCGGATGAAATGAATCTCTTTTCAGGCAAGCTGTCTGACCCTCGGATGGAGTGAATTACTTTTCAGGCAAGTTATCCGACCCTCGGATGGAATGAATTATTTTTCAGGCAAGCTATCTGACCCTCGGATGAAATGAATCTCTTTTCAGGCAAGCTGTCCGACCCTCGGACAGAGTGAATTACTTTTCAGGCAAGTTATCCGACCCTCGGACGGAATGAATCTCTTTTCAGGTAAGCTGTCTGATCCTCGGATGGAGTGAATTACTTTTCAGGCAAGTTATCCGACCCTCGGATGGAGTGAATTACTTTTCAGGCAAGTTATCCGACCCTCGGATGGAATGAATCTCTTTTCAGGCAAGCTGTCTGACCCTCGGACAGAGTAAATCAGTTCTCAAGCAGGTCGTCAATGTGGACGACAGCTTAAACCAGTTCTCGTTCACTTTGTCGACCGAGGCGACGAACTTGTTCTCATTATAAGGGACTGAAAAAACTTCTTAGAATAGTAAAAGGCTTAAAATCAGTGCTTTTAATAACACGATTTTAAGCCTTTTTGGCATCATTCTTTTGAATTTTGAATGGAATTTGAGCTTTTGTCTAACTTTGTCCACTGTTTTTATTCAGATTTCTCAATATCTTTCTTTAACTTCGACACATTCAATTTTGCAGAGAGAAAATCTTGGTCTTGAAGCGGAAAATGCTGCTCCAAAGCCGCAATCGTTCCGATTTCAACCTCTCCATTTTTCATGACAAAATCCATGACATGTCCACCGAATTGGTGGTCATCAGATAGAAAATGAAGATGATAACCAGCTACGCTGACGCCGTGAAACAGCTCCGGCGTCCAAAAGCCAACAATCGTTCCTGAAATGTGTTCTGCATGATACTCCGGCTGATGAGCTGCGATTTCTGCAAACCTCTTTCCCGGAAAGGATTTTGGAGCTATTCGCACATGCATGCTGCTAAATTCACCATGAATCTTAATTGAGCGAAAAAGATTTTCCCCGACATAGCTAGCTTCTATGCGCTTCTTCAACGCTTCATCAGTCAGCTCAACGTCCTGACGAAAACACGCTTCTGCTCTGTGAAAAGCCACTGCAGCATAAGGAACCGTCCTATCTGTTGAAACTTCTATCACTTCAGGAGTTGCTCCTATTCCCTTGGCTTGATAAGCCTTGCCGTCAAGCACAATCAGCTCTCCGTCAATAGAGTCTAAAGTACCAATCCCTAAATCTCCATGTTGAAGCAATTCTTCAATCGTCATCGTCCCCTTGTAAAGCCCCGCCATCAAAGCCCCCAAAGTATTGTAGTGAAATAATGTTACAAGCTTTGCCATTTCTCCTCCTAGGCAATTTTTACTATCTTTCCTTGAAAAAAGCAGGTCTCACATCCAGCCTTTTACTGTCTAATACTGCACATTAACCGTACAAGAAAATGAGAAATTGAACTCTCTTGAAATAGTCTTGAGCCCTTTCCCAGTTTCAATTTAATAAAACTCATCTGGTAAAATCGTTTCTCCTAGTATACTGCTGTCCTTGTAATCCACTGGCACATCAATGATAACCGGTCCATTTTCCTTTAAGGCTTTTTGGAGCAACTGTGTTAATTCTGCTGGAGATGTTGCTCGGAATCCTTTCGCATCAAAACTCTCTGCATATTTAACAAAATCAACAGGCCCAAAGTCCACTCCAGATGAACGACCATATTTCATTTCTTCTTGAAATTCTACCATATTATAATGCCCGTCGTTCCAAATAAGATGAATAATTGGCAATTGCAGGCGAACCGCTGTCTCTAGCTCCTGAGCTGAAAAGAGGAAGCCACCGTCACCAGACACAGAAATGATCTTTGTGTTGGGACGAACCAAGGCTGCCGAAATCGCCCAAGGCAATGCCACTCCTAACGTTTGCATCCCATTTGAAAAAAGCAAATGCCTTGGTTCATAGCTCTTGAAATAACGTGCCATCCAAATATAATGCGTACCCACATCTACTGTAACTGTCATATCATCTGTCGTATTTTCCTGCAAGACTTCGACAATATCCAGCGGGTGTAGTCGTCCTGTTTCAGTTTGGCTGCGGTCAAATTTCACATCACCGTCCATTTTATTTCGCAAAACTTGCAGATATTCCCGCGACCCTTCTGGTAATTGATAACCGTTGATCGCTGGCAGCAATAAATCCAAAGTATTTGCAATATCTCCAATCAGCTCACGCTCCGGTTGGAAGTAAGTATCAATCTCTGCTGGCTCTACGTCAATCACAATGACGCGGGCAGAAATTTCCGCATTCCAGTTGCGTGCTTCATACTCAATCGGATCATAGCCGATAGCGATGACTAGATCAGATTTTTTCAAGAGCATATCACCTGGTTGATTACGAAACAGTCCGACACGTCCAAAGAACGTAGCTTCTTCCAATTCACGAGACACAATCCCAGCCCCTTGGAATGTTTCCACAACAGGCAACTGTACTTGCTCCAATAACTGACGAATAGAAGCCGTCACTTTGGCACTTGAAGCACCATTCCCCAAGAGAAGAACGGGCAACACAGCATTTTTAATCGCTTGCGCTAGGTAGTTGATGTCAGCCACTGAGCTAGAACCCAGTTGCGGATCCGTCAACGGTTTAATAGCCTTCACATGAACCTGACTATCCACCACATCCTGTGGAATGGAGATAAAACTTGCCCCCGGCATTCCTGATTTGGCATGACGATAAGCATTGGCAATAATTTCTGAAAGAGTATTGCCATCTTGCACTTCGACAGAATACTTGGTAATCGGCTTAAACAGTGCAGCATTATCCATGGACTGATGTGCACGTTTGAGAAGATCAGCTCGTTTGACCTGACCGGCTAAAGCTAGTACAGGATCCCCTTCTGCGGTCGCAGTAACCAAGCCCGTTGCCAAGTTTGAAGCGCCTGGTCCACTGGTTGCAATCACGACACCTGGCTCTCCTGTAATCCGCCCAATTCCTTGTGCCATAAAAGCAGCATTTTGTTCATGACGAGCCACGATCAGTTGTGGACCTTTGTCCTCTAAGGTATCAAACACACGGTCAATCTTTGCACCCGGAATCCCAAACACATAATCCACTTTATGATTAATTAAACTATCTACAATTAGATCAGCACCAAATTTTTCAGTCATTTTCTTCGTCCTTCCTGAATATCACGCTCATCATTATATCATAATTCCCATGCGTCTTATAGGATTGTGCTTGTTACTCTTTTTACAAACTATCGTACAATTCCTGCATGATACCGTCATCCGGAACGAGGCGAAGATAATGCTCTGCTTGGTGTTTTGCTTTTTCAAATTCACCCATTTCACGAAGTAGATAAATATATTGCTCTAAAAATTCTGGATTTTCCTGTAAATCTGAGAGCAACAGACTGTAGCGCTCCAAAGCTGCTGTTGTATGTTCCAAAGCTTGATAGGCACGTGCAATATTCCATTTAGTCAGAACATTATCTACATCTCGCTCTTCAAATGCCAAAACTTCATCAAAACGCTCTTGCTGCACATAAAGATTCGTCAAACGTAGTACGATTTCTTCCTCGTCTTCAGCATTTTCTTGCGCTTGCAGCAGATATTCTTCTGCCTTTTGCTCATCGTGTAGCTCATAAGAAAGTTGTGAAGCCAGTAGCAAAAGACGAGTGTCAAACGGATTTTTCGATAAGCCCTGCTGCGTGAGGCGTAATGCTTCTTCTGTCTGATGTTCTGCATGAAGCGACAAAGCATAACCGTACTCATAGCCCTCAAAGTCTTGCGAAATCGTATCAATTTGCTTAAAGTACAGATTGGCTTTTTGATATTCTTTCTGATCATATAAAATCGTTGCTAGTTCAAAGGCCACCGTATCATCGTATTCAATCTCTAAAGCTTTTTCTAAAAACTCAATCGCTGCTTCAAATTTACCAAGACTTGCATAGGAAACGCCAATGCGCTGATAAGTAGAGACACCCGTCTGCTCATAAATGATGCGATTGTCTAAACTAGCATACTCTTTAATGGCTTGCTTAAAATTTCCCAATTCAAAATCTATTTCAGCCAAACCAAAAGTTACTAACGGCTCGTCAGTCAATTGTTTTGCTTCGGCTAGTTTTTCTCTTGCAACGTCCGGCAACCCTTCCATTTGGTACAAATCGGCTTTAACCAATAGAGCCATCACGTACCAATCACTATCAAAATTAATTTCTTCCAGATAAGCAAAGGCCTCTTCCACTTTCCCATCTTCACTAGCAATCTGTGCTAAACTAATATAGGATTCTGGATAGTGAGGAGCTAAGTTTTCATAAATTCGCTTAGCTTGAGGGAAAAAGCCGATACTTTCTAAGTAATCGGCCAATTCAAGTAATTCTTCTTCTGTATCATTTGTTAGGGCTCTCTCAAAATATTTATTAGCATGCGCCAAATCCTGTTTTTGTAGAGAAGCGACCATTTTTTCACTGTTGTTCAATTCTCTCTCCTGTTTCATCTACTAATTCTTCTTCGTACAAACCGCTAACTTTTTTATACCATTTAAAAATAGCAGTAATCACAACTTTTGCAGAAGCATAGATTGGAATTCCCAGTAAAACACCCCAAATACCAAACATAGAACCAGCTGTCAAAAGGACAAAAAGGACATTAATCGGATGAATATTCAATTGGCTACCGAGAATCAATGGTGATACAAACCGCCCTTCAATCGTTTGCTCTACAATAAAGACAACAATAACTTTCAATAACATAAGCGGTCCAGCAATCAAACCTAAGACAAGAGCCGGTAACATCGCGAGAAAACTTCCTAAGTAGGGAACCAAATTTAAAATCCCTGCAGTTACTCCAAGCGTAACTGCATAACGAAGTCCTATTATCTTAAAGAAAATGATAAACATAATCGCTACAATGATAGCAACAGTCACCTGACCACGAACATAATTAGCAAGCTGTGTATTGACGTCTGTCAAAATTTGACCAACAGGGTCACGAAACTTTGTTGGTATGAATTTTGTCAAATAAGATTTCAAATTTTTCCCATCTCGCAAAAGGTAAAAAAGGATAAAAGGCATGATGATAATAGCTACAATCACTTGCGAAGCCGTACTAATCAATGTGCTCACCCAATTCACTGCTTTCGATGAAAAATTACTTGCCCAAGTCGTCACTTGATCTGAAAAATTGTTGGCAATTTCTTCCAATTGAGGCTTGACATCATCAGAAATACGATTTTCCAAAAAATCTTGAATGATTTTATTCGACTTTTGCAAATTAGCTGGTAAATTCCTTACAAAGCTCACAATCTGATGTTGCAAACTTGGAATTGCCACAGCCAATCCCCAAATCAAGAGCAAAGCAATCAAGATAAAGACAATCGTAATCGCGACCAAACGATTGATCTTATGTTTCTCCATAAAATCTACAATTGGATTTAAGAGATAATACAAAAGCCCTGCTAAAATCACCGGCAGCATGATAACTCCGATAAATTCTAGAACAGGAATAAAAATAAAACTAATTTTGCTTAATACAAAAATATTCAGCCCCAACAATAAGGTCACCAAAAAAACAGTGATTGCTTTATTGTCTAAAAACCACCGAAAAAACCATGATAGGCTGAAATCCTTCTTTTTGTGTTCCATACAGACATCCTTTTCTTTATTTATCTCATTGTAGCATTTTTCACTAAAAAATTCTTGAAGAAAGGGTAGTCCTTTATGAATTCCCTTCTTGCGCCCGAGTCAAATATAAAAAAGTGAGGTTGGGACAAAAATTCCCAACCTCAAAGTATACTATATAATAAACCAACGCCGCAGTAACTGATTCCTCAAAGCACTACTTTGAGGAAACGGATAGAACTTGCGAAGCAAGTTTCAAGGCGGTTCGCTTTTCAAGCTTGGAAGAAAATTTTTGACGAAAACTTCGTTTTCTTCATTCACCACCTCAACAGTCTAGAAAACTATTAAACAACTTTACGAGGGGAGACTACGAACTAAATTTTTGTTTCATTTAGTTCTATCCCATTCCCACTTTTAGTCTTCTTTATCTGAGAAAAAAATTATAAAACGCATTCGTTTGCCATCAACCGCCTCGAAGCGATAACGCAAGTTGTGTTTCTCCAAAATTTGTTGAACAATAAAGAGTCCCAAACCTGTTCCACCGTCTTTACGATTGCGACTGTAATCTGGACGATAAAATGGTTGAAAGATTTGCTGGATTTGCTGTTCATCCAACACATGTTCCGCATCATTTTCAATCATTAACTGACCATTTTGAATCGTTAAAAAAATTTCTCCGCCAGCTAATGCATAATGAAAAGCATTGTCCAATAAATTTTTAATCGCCTTTAATAAATACATTTTGTTACCATGCACATGAAGTTCTTCTAAATGAACGATAAACTTGTAACCTTTCATATCAGCCAGCATTTTATAAGTATTTAAATTTTCCTCTAAAAGCTGCTTAAGTGAAAACTCCTCTTCTTCCGCTTCTATACGCATTTCAATCTTAGAAATCGCCAAAATGGATTGCACAAGTTTAGATTGCTCTTCTAAAATTTCACGGCATTTATGTAAATATTTATCTTTATCCTTGAAGTCACCAACTCCATAGATCATACCATCTACAATTCCCATCATGCTAGTGATTGGTGTCTTCAACTCATGAGAGGTCATACGAAGGAACTCTGCTTTCTCCCGCTCGCTTTCAGCCACTTTTTCATTTTCCAATCGCAAAGCTTCAATACTCATCAACAGATTTTGATAAAGAGTGTTAATATCTTGAGCAAGATTAGAAATTTCATCATGACCTTTGACTGGACAAATTACATCTGGAGAAAGAGTTGCCATCTTACGCGTACTTTCTGAAATTTCTTTAATGCGTTTGGTTGCAAATCGACTGTAAAGAAAAGCTGCCACACCACCTAGTGCTAAAGAAAAGAATAAGATATAAGGATAGAGGCTTAACAGCACATAATTAGCATCCGATATTGGTTGGAGGGAATATTCTCCACGCAAAGTCAATGTGGTACCTTCTGCCGTTTTTATCTTCTTACTCATACTTTTGGTTTGATTATTCAAGCTCATGTCAGAGGGTAAAATTGTTAATTGAAATTCCCCCTTTTCATTAGCTAAATCAATACGAGGATAAATAAGTTTTCCTTTTGCATCTAATATGCTAAACCAGACGCGTGTATTCTTTCGATTGTAGTCACTTAAAAGCTTTCCCATGTCATCTGACGGTTTTCCTTGAACCTGCTGGGCAATTTGGGAAAACTCACTTTTAGCCTCTCGATGTTTGACTTGATCATAATAAACAGGCATCACAAAATAAAGTGTTGCCAGAACCGTTGTCACGACAATAAAAATAATCGTTCCTGTCAAAAGGAAATGCTTTTTAGCAATTCTCACTCTTCTTCGCCCCCAAGTTGATAACCCATACCGGTAATAGTTTTAAGAGGAATTCCGGGAATTTTTTTCCGAATATTTTTCACATGGTTGTCCAAAACCCGACTATCTAGTTCGCTATAACCCCAGATTGTATTCATCAATTGATCTCGTGTCACTAAATGATTTTTTCTTTTAGCCAGAGCTTGGATGATTTCATATTCTTTTTTGGTTGGAGACATTTTTTCTTCTTGCCAATAAACTGTACAATCATCGATTGAAACACGCAAGTCCCCAACAAGAATTTCAGATTCTGTTACTGTACTACGGAAAATATTTTCAATCCGTTTCATTAAAATAAGTGGTGAAAATGGCTTAGTAACATAGTCGCTAATCAAATGGTTAAAGCTAACTAGTTGAGTATATTCATCATCTAGTGCAGTTAACATCATAACTGGAACCTGCGAAGTTTTGCGGACTTCTTTTAGTACATCCAAACCACTCATGGAAGGTAACATGACATCCAAAACGATTAAGTCAAATGATTTTTCTTCAAATATACGCAAAGCTTCTGCACCGTCAAAAACGGGAGTCACTTCATAATGGTTTTCTTTTAAAAACTCACAAATCACTTGATTGATGGTAGTGTCATCTTCTACTACTAAAATCTTATGCATTTTTTACTCCTTAAATTATAAATATAAAATGACGAATAATCCATATAAAGATTACTTTTATTATACAACAAAATAGAGAACTTACAAAGATTGAACATTGTGATATAGTATAAAATTTTCTTCAAAAAATCAAAGCATTTTCAGAAATCAGCGACAAATTCCTTAGTCTTTTTTGATAATTAAAAACCTTTATAAAATACTTATTACAGCAAACTTCTTTATCCTTTGGAAAAATCCTATTTCGCTTCTATAAATCTATTTTATTGTAACAAAGCTATCTGTTCCCTTTCTACCTCAAATCTATTTTTTATCTATTTTTTAAGCATAAGGATGAAAGGCGCTTTCATTTATGAAAACTATTTCATCTATTTTTATGTTATAATAAAAGTATCAAATTTTTTCGAGGTGAATGATGACTCAAACAGTTTATTTTGGAACTTATACACGTCGTAGCTCTGAAGGAATTTACAAGGCTGATCTTGATACTAGTACAGGTGACCTAACAAATTTAACACTTGTTGCCAAAGAACCGAATCCTACGTATTTAGCTTTTGACAAGCAGCATCACCTGTACTCTGTCGGAGCTGAATATGGGGAAGGAGGTATTGCAGCTTACAATAAAACATTCCAATTACTCAACCATGTTGTAGCTGAGGGAGCTCCTCTCTGCTATGTGAGTGTCGATGAAACAAGAAGTCTTGTCTACGGAGCAAACTATCATAAGGGGCAAGTCTTAGTTTATAGACGACAAGAAAATGGCAGCTTAAAATTAGTTGACTCTGATGTTCACATTGGGTATGGTCCGCATGAAAACCAAGCTGCTGCTCATGTGCATTTTGCAGATTTGACACCAGATAACTATCTGGTTACGTGTGATTTGGGGACTGATGAAGTTATTACATATGATATTAGTGATTATGGTCGGTTGATCCGATTAGATACCTATCATGCAACACCTGGTGCTGGTCCACGTCATATCGTGTTTCATCCTCATTACAAAATCGCTTATCTTATTTGTGAATTAAATTCTACTATTGAAGTTTTAATTTATGATGGCGACGGTCAATTTGAACGCCTACAAACTATTTCAACCTTACCAGAAGACTTTTCAGAATTTAATGGAACAGCTGCTATTCGTTTATCTACAGATGGTCGGTTCCTTTACGGTTCTAATCGTGGACATAATTCAATTGTTGTTTACAAAGTGGTAGGAGACGGAACTCTTGAACTTGTAGAAATTGTTCCAACTAACGGAAAAAATCCACGAGATTTTAATATTACACCAGATCAACAGTATATTATTGCAGTTCATCAGGACTCAGACAATGCCACTGTCCTCAAACGCGACCCAGAAACAGGAAAACTAACAGAAATCTCACATGATTTCTTTGTCCCAGAAGGTGTTTGTGTTGCTTTTACTCATTAAAAAATAAGGGGATTACATACCTATTTACACAATTGCACAGTATAATTGTCAAATTTACAAAAATCATGTTTTAAAAGACTACATATTATGATTGGTGTAAACTGCTTAATTTAAAAACACCTATACATTTACTCATTGAGGATCCACGTAATTTTCTTATAAAAAGGAATGGAAAACAATCGTGTTTTCATATAATACAAATAAAGAGAAGGAAATAAACCTTCTCTTTATTTGTATAACTTTTCAATTTAAAATCGGATATTTTCTCGTGTTTTTTCATACGATGTAACAAAACGATTGGTTACACCGGGCTCTACTACATCCAATGCTTGTGAGATTTCTTCAAATGAAGCTTGATAATCAAAATCATTCTCAAAAATTTCTAATGCACGATCGAAAGCAGCTTGTACACCTTCATCAAATGAACGATAGCGATTCGAATACTGTAATAATTGTTCTGTTAACGTTGCATTTTCAACAATTCGATAGGTTTCATTTTCAAGCTCATTCATATCATTTGTCAAAATTTCCAGCATACGATTCACCGATTCAATATTGACACGATACTGCTCCAATTCTGCCACTAAACTTTCCGTGTTATCACTTGCAGTAAAGAAAATGGTCAAGAAACTTCGTGGAATACCTGGCAAATTGCGTTTTTCCATATAACGTTTAATTGTATGCAGTTTGTTGATATAAATATTGACTTTTTGTCGAGCATTGTCATCATCTTTTTCAATTTTAGCCAATTTTTCACTCAGTACTAATTGCTCATCTTCAATTTCTTTCACGCGTTTTTGAATTGTTTCAAGATTTTCTTGAAGAACAGAATAAGCTTGTTTTCTTTCTGAAGAATCTTCAATAGCTTCTAAAACAACATCATCTAAACTCGAAAGTTCACTTTGAAGGCGACGAACATGATTCGTATCACTTTCTGTCAATAGATATAATTTTGAAAGGCGGGCAATCTCTGTCAACAGATTTTGATTGTTTTCTTTTGTATGACCCAAATAACCTGGTAAACTATTGACTAACTTGACAACTACTTTATGTGACTTGATTTCTCGGTTGAACATGTCATACAAAGCATCCACTTCTTCTTGAATTTGCGTATTTTCATACTGCGCATTATCCAATTCCAAACTGGCAATGTTTTCGCTATTCCGTTTCAAACTAGTGTGTAACTGTTGGAAACGAGATTCAATATCAGTTTCAATAAAGTGATATCCTGACTCCAACAGTTTGCGATAACCAGATTCCAAATCTTCTAACTGCTCTGGCAATTTTTCCACTAATTCTGATACAAGAGTTGGAATTTTTTCAACGATATGCGTCAAAGCAAGGATGTGATCTTCTGTTTTATCCAAAATTTCTGCTGCTTCAACAGGGTCTCCTGATGAATTTAAGGTTACAAATTGAGAGAATTCAGATTGAATTTTTTCTAATTGCTTTTCAATCTCAGGAAGTGCTGAACCATAACTTTCTGTATCATTCGCAACAGATACCTGTAACTTTTCATACAAATCCAAGGCATGCAGGACACGACCACTGTTTTTTGACTCTTGCTTTTCTAGCTCAGCAAGTGCGTTACGAATAGCAGTGATATCCTCTTCAATTAGGTCAATCTGACTTTCGATTTTATCAATACCGTGTTTTGCCTTTAAAAATCGAAACGAATTATTGTAACCTTCTGTCTCAAAAAGATTGTTTTCAATATCGGCAAAAGAATTCAAAGAAAGATCAACCCATTTTTGATTCCATTCACGAAAGGCCACTTGACTTTGTCCGATTAAGTGCATATTTTTAACTGCTTCTACTTCATCGTTTACAGGAAGATTATAAAGTTCTTCTTTGTGCTCTTCTAACTTAGCAAGTAAAGCATCATTTCTTTTTCTCAATAAGACAGCAGCTATATAAGCAACAATTAAGAGAACTGCTATCACTATAATTAGTACGATTAGTCCGTTAGACATGTAAAACTCCTTCAAAATATTACTTGAAAATAATCATGATTATTATATCATAATTTTACTGGTAAATGTGAATTTTTTCAGATTTTTTTAAACGTCCAATGTACTATAAACGGCATTTTCTTCGATAAATTCACGGCGAGGTTCTACACGATCACCCATCAGCATATCAAAAATCTTATCTGCTTCTGCTGCATCATCTACTGAAACACGCGCCATTAAGCGATGTTCTGGGTTCATTGTTGTTTCCCAAAGTTGGTGATCATCCATTTCACCTAACCCTTTATAACGCTGGATGCTTGGTTTGGAGCGACCTTCAGAATAACGTTCCAAAGCTAACTGCAGCTCTTCTTCTTGATTGGCTCCAGGTTGGATATATTCTTTCACTTCACTGCCAACTTTCACTCCATAAATAGGTGGTTGTGCAATATAAACATATCCTGCTTCCAAAACAGGTTTCATATAACGATAAATCAATGTCAACAGAAGAGTTCGGATATGGGCACCATCAACATCAGCATCGGTCATAATGACTAACTTTTGATAACGAGCCTTATTCACATCAAAGTCTGCGCCAAAGCCTGTTCCCATTGCGGTAAAAAGGCTACGAATTTCTTCATTTGCCAAGATTTTATCCATACTGGCTTTTTCAACATTTAAAATCTTACCACGAATTGGTAAAATAGCTTGAAATTCCCGATTTCTACCAGACTTAGCTGAACCACCTGCTGAGTCTCCTTCCACGATAAACAATTCTGTTTCGTGCGGATCATTGGAAGAGCAATCTGCTAATTTACCAGGTAAGTTGGAGATTTCTAGTCCTGATTTCTTGCGGGTCACTTCACGTGCGCGCTTAGCTGCAATCCTAGCTTTAGATGCCAAAATTCCCTTCTCAATAATTTTCTTAGCAACTGCAGGATTTTCCAAAAGAAAATCTGAAAAGGCTTCACTAAAGAGACGATTGGTAATTTTAACAACTTCACTATTGCCCAACTTTGTCTTTGTTTGTCCTTCAAACTGAGGATTAGGATGTTTGACAGAGATGACAGCTGTCAAACCTTCACGAACATCTTCACCAGTTAGATTATCTTCATTTTCTTTTAAAAGTTTATTTTTCTTCGCATAGTCATTGATGACACGCGTGAGTGCTGTACGGAATCCTTGTTCATGAGTTCCACCTTCGTGAGTGTGGATATTGTTTGCAAAACTCATGACTGTTTCGTGATAACCTGTTGTGTATTGTATAGCTACTTCAACAGTAATATCATCCATTTCTCCGTCTGTATATATAGGATTCCCAAAGATAACGTCTTTGTTTTCATTGATGTATTGGACATAGCTAGCAATTCCACCTTCATAATGGTAATCTTTTGTTTGTTCCAATCCTTCGCGTTTATCTGTGATAGAAATCCGCAATCCGCGATTCAAGAACGCTAGTTCCTGTACCCGTTTATTCAATTTTTCAAAATCAAATTCAACAGTTTCTGTAAAGATTTCTGGGTCTGGAGTAAAGTGAACAGTTGTCCCTGTTCGATCTGTTTTTCCAATAATTTTCAAATCCGCTACGACCTGACCGCGACGATATTCTTGAAAATGAATCTGACCATTTTTGTAAACCCGAACATCTAACTGAGCTGAGAGGGCATTGACAACGGAAGAACCCACCCCATGAAGGCCACCGGAAACCTTATAACCGCCACCGCCGAATTTTCCTCCAGCGTGGAGAATCGTAAAGACTGTTTCTACCGCAGGACGACCTGTTTTCTCTTGAATATCTACAGGAATCCCACGACCGTCGTCGACAACTGTAATCGAATTATCTTTTTCTATAAATACTTGAATATGAGTTGCAAAACCTGCTAGTGCCTCATCAATTGAGTTATCCACAATTTCCCAAACAAGGTGGTGAAGTCCTTCCTTTGAAGTTGAGCCAATGTACATTCCTGGGCGCATACGAACAGCTTCTAACCCTTCGAGAACCTGAATTTGACTAGCATCATAATCCTGTGCTTGCATTTCTTTAGTTTCTTCTGACATACGATTCCTTTTCTATATTTTTATAAATTGCTCGAGATTTTCCATATTATCAAAGAGATAAGTCGCAAAACCAGCTGTTTGACCAGCTTCTATATCAATCGGACGATCTCCAATGACTAAACCATTCTCAATCTGATACTTGTCTTTTAAGTAAAGCATCGACTCAGGATTTGGCTTCCTTTTAAAGCCTCTACTAGAAGTCACAACTTCCGTAAAATATGCCAAAATCCCTGTTTTTTCAAGAATCTCTAAAACTTGGTCATTCCGATGAGAAATCAGAAAATTACGCCCTCCTTGCGCAAGAATTTTCTTAAGCAACTCCGAAGCCCCTTCAAATAAAACAGGATGAGCTAATTCTATCGCTTCGTTCGCTTTATAAGTTTGTAAGAATGGAGGAATGTCAGGCACAAACTGAGCAACTGCATAGGGAGTGGAAATCTTCAATGCCTTGTAAACCTCATCATGGTTAGCTTGAATACCAAAACTAGCTAATGTTTCTACAAAAGCAGCCGTTGAAGTCTCGTAATTATCGAGGAGAGTTCCCCCTAAATCCCAAATATAATCTTGATAATCCATATCCTTTATTATAACATATTTTTCTAAAAAATGGCGGTAAAAAAGGATAGGAGAGCTTATTTTAGATATGAATTCCCATAAAAAAACTTACTTGGTTAATTCCAAATAAGTTTCAGTATCCCAGAAAATCAATCACCATAAACATCATTGTAAAGCATTGCCGTTGCAAGCCGCTCACTATCTCCGCCTAACTGATGAACTAATTCATAAGCAAAAACTAGAGCAGTTGCAGGTCCTCGGCTAGTAATCACTTTCCCATCAACAACAACGGTTTGCTTGATATAAGTACCAGAATCAATATCTGATTCGATACCATCGTAACAGGTAAACTGTTTATCCTTTAAGATTCCTGCACGATTGAGTGCAATCGGTGCTGCGCAAATGGCTGCTATCCACTTACCTTCTTCTTGCATCTTCTGTAGAGCTGACATCAAACGATCATCATCTCGCAAATTTGTCGCCCCAGGCATTCCTCCCGGCAGCACTACTAGGCCATAATCCTCTAACTTTCCAGCCCAAACTTTATCTGCTTGAACTGAAATACCATGAGAACCCGTTATAACCTTTTCAAAGCCAACCATTTCGCAAGTAATATCAGCACGACGCAGAACATCCACAACCGTCAACGCTTCAATCTCTTCAAATCCATTGGCTAACATAACAGCTACTTTCATCATACTTCTTCTCCTTTATTTTAATTGTTTTAATACTACTTTTTTATGCCTTGTAGGATAATGGGAGCGTTTCTCATCTGAGAGATTATTTTGATAACTTATCGAAAGCAAGAGTCCGACACCAATTAAATTACTAATAATCGAAGAACCACCTTGAGAAATGAATGGAAGCGGGATTCCTGTTAAAGGTAAAATTCCTGTTACAGCTCCGATATTTTCAAAAATATGAAAGAGTAACATCATGATAAAACCAGTAGAAATATAGGTGTAAAATTGATTATTTGATTTCAGCGTAATTTTTAACATACGATAAATCAATAGCAAATACAAGGCAATCACAATCGTTGCACCGACAAAACCAAAATCTTCTGCAATGACAGTAAAAATCATATCACTTTCACGTACAGGCACCAATAGATTGGATACATTAAACCCTTGTCCCCAGAGACCACCACTACCAATTGCTATTTGACCTTGTGCCTGTTGATACGTAGTTGTTTGCGCATAATCAAATGGATTCAACCAAGCCAAAATTCGATTAATCTGATAAGTTGGGATCCCAATTTGATGCAAAAAGGCTCGCCCGTCTTTTGAAATGAAAATAAGTAAAAAGCCACCACCTACAATCAGAACTGTCAAAACAACTGGTACGATTATTTTCCAAGACACACCGGACAGGAGAACAATTCCTGAAAAGATGGCAATAAAAACTAAAGCTGTCCCTAGGTCACTCTGCAATGCCAACAAAATCAGGACAGGCAAGGTATAAAGTGCTAATTCAAAAATCAGAAAAAAGTCTAATTGAATTGTTCGCTCTCTATCTTTATAGCGCTTCAAAAAATTAACAACGACTCGTGACAACATCAGAATATAAGAAATTTTCATGAATTCAGACGGTTGGAACAAGGTGACACGCCCTATAGTTACCCAGTTTTTTGCTCCTGTCGAAGCAACTAATTCTGAACTATAAAAAATAAGCGGAAGCACCATCAGGGATAAGCCAAATACATATAAGTATGGCGTTATTTGCCAAAGAAATTTTGTATTAAATAGCATAATAATCAAACTGATAACTGTCCCCAGAGCAATCCAAGCAATCTGTTGCCCTACAATCGGCCAAACATTTTTAGGATAATCATGACTAACTGCAATATAAATGGCAACAATACCAATAAAAAGCAAACAAAATACTGGTAATATTAAACTATAATCCACTCGTGAATCAATCGAGCGTTTTTGATAAGGCATATCTCCTCCAACATACGTAATAAACATCAAAAACTTTTACGAGAAAAAGTATTGAATAATTAAGCTAGATGCAGCAACTGCAAACCAAGCAAAGGCACCTGTTACCAACGGTGCTACACCTGCTTTTCTAAATTGTCCAAAGGATACTCTCGCCCCAATCCCAGCAAGAGCCATTGCCATGAGCCATTGTGACAAGAACTTCGTTGCAGGAACAAATGAACTTGGAAAAATCCCCACACTAGTAACAATGGATGCCACGACAAACCACAGAATAAACCACGGGAAAATTTTCTTTAAATCAACTTTTTGATGACTGTTTTGTGAGCGTATATATCGGACTCCTGCAAAGATGAGACAGGCTGGTACAATCATCAAAGCACGACTTAGTTTGACAATCGTTGCCAAATCTCCCGCCGACTGACTGTAAGTGTATCCTGCTGCTACAACAGATGATGTATCATTGATAGCAGTTCCTGCCCAAGTTCCAAAAGTTGCATTATTCATATGCATCAGATGCCCTAAAAATGGGAAAATAAAAACTGCTAAAATGTTAAAGAAAAAAATTGTTGAAATAGATAAAGCGATGTCTTCATCTTTTGCTTCTAAAATCGGTGAGGCTGCTGCAATGGCAGAACCACCACAAATAGCAGTCCCGAACCCAATCAAAGTGGTTAAAACTTTACCCATCCCCAACAAACGACCTACCACATAAGCTGAAAGAAAGGCGATGAGAATCGTTAAAATACTAATCTTTAATGAGGAAATACCCGTAGCAGAGACACGACCAATGGACATGCTGAACCCCAGCAAAATAATGGAATATTGCAGTAATTTCTTACCTGAATAAGCTAGACCAGCATGATAAGTCTTTTTTATATGAAAAAGATTATTGGCTAAAATTCCCAAAAGAATGGCAAAAACGCTGGAGCCAATCAAGGGAAAGAAATTTCCCAAGACGGTTGCTACTGCCGCTAATACAAAAGCAAAACCAATCCCTGGAAGATATTTTTGATACATATTGAACCTTCTTTCTTTGTGTTTCTATTATAACAAAATTTAAAACTAGCAGCAGAGAAAATCAGTATTTTTAACAAAAAAACTCAGTTTACTTTGAACTGAGTCATTCATAAATTGAAGTTACATCGTTTCCTTCTTCAAAAATTGCTCCATCTCTTTTGGAATTTGTTTCATACTTGTGATGGATAGTGGAGCAACTTTTTCCAGAGCTGTTTGAATTTGGCGTCCATATCGTTTGGTTAAAATGCGATTGTCTAAAATAACGACTGCTGATTGCTGCTCTTGGTGTCGAATTGTACGTCCTAAAGCCTGTTTTATCCGTAAAATCGCAACAGGTAAGCTATAATCATAAAAAGGATTCTTACCTTCTTGCCGCAATTTGCGATTGAGCTTCTGCGTAAAGAAATCACTCGGATTATCAAAAGGGATTCGCGTAATAACTTCAATCATTTGTTTCTGACTAGAAAAATCTGTCCCTTCCCAAAAACTACCAGATCCTAGTAAAATACTAGTTTCTCCTCTATCAAAGCGACGTTTAATATTAGCTGCTTCGCCATTCTTATACTGGGCTAAATGAGGAAGACGCAAGCGTTCTGAAACAGCCAGTAGTAACGATTTTGATGTAAACAAAACGAGGAGAGGAACCCCTTGAGTAGCCAACTTATGTACCCATTTAACAATCAAATCTGCATAAATATCTATATCCAACTCTACAACATTTGGAAAATTCTTATCCAGCCATATTTTCTGCTGATATTTCTGCTTTTGTGGCAACTGATAAAATGGTGCATGTTCAAAACCAAGTAAATGAGCTAAATGCACTTTTTTGCTGATTTCCAGTGTAGCCGAAACGAACAAGACTTGAACTTCTTCGGGTAGCAAGGCTCTAAAATCTAGCATTTCTAAGCAAGCAGCTTCCAACATTGTCACTCGATAATCATCAAATCGCTCCTCTTTTAACCAGAACTGGTCATATTTTGTAGCGAAAATAGCGCGTAAGTCAGAAAGAGAGGAGGTATTTATCTCTGACAAGTCTTGTCGAAGTTTAGAACAGGCTTCTTTCGTTAGTTCATTTTTTTTGTAGCGTTGAAATTGTTCCGCCGCATGAGCTAACTCAAATTGGATATCCTCTAACAAACGGCGTTCTAAGATAGTATTTACTTCTTTTAGTTCCAATTGAATCTGCTGCAAACATTTTGTCATATTAAGTGATTTTCGAGATAGATTTTCCAAAGCTAAAAACAACTTCTGCGCTTCATCCACAATCAAAAGCCGATTTTCTACAATTGACTTATCATCTTCTAACCGCGTCAAAAAATAGGCATGATTCGTCACTAACACACGACTACGCTTCGATTTTTCTTGACCTTTTTGCCAAAAATCTGTATCCCAAAAATGAGATTTTTTGCTCAATTTCCCGTCATGAAGAACCTGTTGTAAATAAGTCTGATAACGATGTCGTTGGCCAATTTCATCCAGATCACCCGATTCTGTTTCTGTAAGCCAAACTAAAAGTAACATTTTGCAACGATTGACCAGACGATTATCATCTACTTGTTGCAAACTATCATAAAAGAAGTCAAGTTTCAAATAATTGGCAGGACTTTTTAAGCTATGAAGAGAAATATGAAAAATTTGTTCTAAATTCTGTCCTTCATTTGCCACAATCTGATCCTGCAATACTTTCGTAGGAACCGTCACCAAGATTTGCTTGCTCGTTTGACCTAAAGCTGGAAGTAAGTAACCATAGGTCTTTCCTAACCCCGTCTGAGCTTGTAAAAAGCTTGATTGATGACTTTTTAAAGCCTGTTCTACCGCATGAGCAAACTCATCTTGTTCTTTTCGTTCCTCTAAAGCCAACAAATTGATATTGTGTTGGAAATTTTTGGATAATTTCCTTGCTTTTTTAATCTTTTTACTTTTTCTAAGAAAAATCCCCTGCCGCTTTACCAAATCATGGCAAGTGAAATCCGACATGTGATCAAAAGCATCCTCTATTGCCAAACGTGATTCATAAATCAAACTATTGGAAAAAGTTAACAAATATTCCACTAACTCTTTTGGAAGTTTTTGGATTTTCTCCTGTATTTTTAAAAATAAGGTAGCAGTTGCTGAAGCATCCGCAATCGCTGTATGTGCATGTTTTAAAGGGATGTCTAACTGTTCACATAATATTCCTAGATTGTATTTTTCAAACATCGGGAAAAAGACTTGTGCAAGCTCTACTGTATCTACCCTCGGAGTCACCAATTCAAACCCTTCCCAAAAAAGGGCTTCTGCAAGTAAATTGGCATCAAATTTCACATTATGAGCCACAAAAATGGCATCTTCAATCAACTCATATATCTCACGAGCCACTTGAGAAAAGTCTGGCGCCTTTCTCAATCGCTTATCTGTCAATCCTGTTAATTGGCGAATATGAGAAGTCAACTTTTCATGAGGATTCACATCGGTTTCATACGTTTTGACAATTTGACTATTTTCAATAATCACAATTCCGACTTGGATAATCTTTGCATTGCTACTGGCACTGGTCGCCTCCAAATCTACCACAGCATATTTTCTTTTTTCTTGTGTCATACTAGAAAAATTATACCATAAATCCAACTATTTCGTATCACGTTTTATGTCTTATTTTCTTTTGACGAATAAAGTAATATTTCTTTTGTGTCATTTCTCACATTTTTTGTTAAACTATGAAAGGAAGGGAGATCTCATGATAACAATTCATAAAACTTTAAATTCTCAAGCATACGAAAATACTTATTATTTAGAAAACGAGCATCATCTTATCGTAGTTGATCCGGGTAGTGACTGGGAGAAAATTGCAGCAAAAATCCAAGAAATCAATAAGCCAATTACAGCTATTTTACTGACTCATACCCATTACGACCATATTATGAGTGTTGATTTAGTTCGTCAACAGTTTAGCAATCCACCTGTCTATGTCGCTGAAAGCGAAGCTACTTGGCTCTATAGTCCGGAGTATAATCTATCTGGACTAGAGCGTCACCAAGATATTGACGACATCATCCTCCAACCTGCCGATGTTTTCTATAATTATCATAATTCTTACAGCTTAGATGATTTTTATTTTTATGTCGTACCAACACCCGGACATTCAATCGGTGGCGTTTCAATTGTCTTTCCTAACGAGCGTTTTGTTTTAACTGGTGATGCCTTATTTTGTGAAGCAATCGGTCGAACGGATCTCTATACTGGAAACTTGGAACAGCTCATTGCTGGCATTAAAGAAGAATTGCTGACTTTGCCTAATTATGATGTTTATCCCGGTCATGGTTCTCAAACTACCATTGTTCACGAAAAAATGTTTAATCCATTTTTACAATGAAAAAAGCCCTAAACAGGCTTTTTATTATTGTTTTCTACTAAATCCTCAAGAATCGTCTCATAGACAGAACTGATCCAAATGAGCCAATAATGATTCCTACGACAAAAAGGAAGGCAATCATCAATGGAATAAAGGTTTGCGGTACAATCATTGAGAGATTCTGACTGGCAAGTGATGGATTGAACGATTTATAAGCTACTTCATAAACAAAATAAACTAATCCAGCTGGAACAACCGCTCCGAGTAAGCCAATCCAAGCTCCTTCTAGTAAGAACGGTCCTCGAATATAACTGTTTTTCGCACCTACCAGACGCATGATTTGGATTTCACGACTGCGTGAAATAATCGTAATCCGAATAGTATTTGAAATTAAGAAAACAGCAATAAAGACTAAGAGGAGTGCTCCTACAATACCCCACGTACGAATAAAATTAGCCAGAGCAAAAATACGTTTTGTATTGGCTCCACCGTATTCGACCTCAGAAACTCCTTCAATCTTCTTCGCATTATTTGCGACAGAAGTAACATACTTCGGTTCTGTTGTATCCACAATATAGGCATCATGCAAAGGATTGGCGTCCCCTTCAAAGAGTTTCCAATCTTTTCCCATGACTTCCGTTAATTTCTTTAATTGTTCTTCTTTGCTAGAAAATGTAACAGATTTGACATTGGCCATTTTATTAAGAGCATCATAAACCTTATGATAATCCTCATTTTTAACTTTTTGGCCTTCTTTTGTAATCGTCTCTTTATTATCTGCCGTATCTGGACGCATATAGACCATGACCCGCACATTGTTTTCAATATCTGTTGCTAGCTTCGCTGTATTTAAAATGACTGACACAAAGATTGCAACTAATCCCAGCGTAATCATCACGGAGCTGACTGCAGCAACCGTCATCCAACCATTGCGCTTTAAACTTTTAAGCGATTCTAGCAGGTGACTTAAAAATCTACTATTCATCGTATCCGTATTCTCCTTTTGCTTCATCACGCACCACACGACCATTTTCGATGGCAATAACGCGGTGACGCAAAGTATTTACAATTTGGCTATTATGAGTGGCCATTAAAACAGTTGTTCCTTGAAGGTTGATTCGTTCCAGAAGATTCATGATTTCCCATGAATTATCCGGATCCAAATTTCCTGTTGGTTCATCAGCGATTAGAACCTTTGGATTATTGACAATAGCCCGTGCAATCGCAATCCGTTGTTGCTCACCACCAGATAGCTCATTTGGAAAAGAGCGAACTTTATGTTTCAAACCAACTAAATCTAGCACTTCCATAACGCGCTTTTTAATATTGCGACGACGCTCACCGATAACTTCCATGGCGTAAGCGATATTTTCATAAACTGTCTTTTTGGGTAGCAATTTATAATCTTGGAAAACGACGCCAACATTACGACGCAACATTGGAATATCACGTTTTTTAATTTTAGCAAGATTAAAGCCAGCAACTTGCAGACTTCCCTTATCAACTTTCACTTCACGATACAATAATCGAATAAAAGTTGATTTCCCAGCTCCAGAAGGTCCTACAATGTAGGTGAATTCTCCTGGTTCCACTTTGATGGACACACCACGCAAGGCTGTTGTCCCGTTGTCATATTTTTTGACAACATCTCTCATTTCAATAATTGACATATATTGCAAAGAGTCCTTTCATTAAATACTCAAGTTACTAAAATGACACTTCCTGTGATAACAGTCTTCTTTTTAGTTTAACCGCCATTTCAAGTAGGCATCTATGAAGCCATCTAAATCACCATCCATAACTTTATCAACTTGAGCTACTTCGTAACTAGTTCGATGATCCTTAACCATAGTGTAAGGTGTAAAAACATAGGAGCGGATTTGACTTCCCCAAGAGATCTCTTTTTTATCTCCTTTGAGCGAATCTACTTCTGCTGCTTTCTTTTCTTGCTCCATTTGATAGAGCTTGGCTTGAAGCAACTTCATTGCCCGATCACGGTTTCCATATTGTGTACGGTCAACCGTTGATTGTGTCACAATTCCTGTCGGTATATGCGTCAAACGCACCCCCGTCGAAACTTTATTGACATTTTGTCCACCAGCACCACCTGAACGAAAAGTATCCATCTTGATGTCTTCATCTCGAACTTCAATTTCAATCGTATCATCCAACTCCGGCATGACTTCTACCGATGTAAAGGAAGTGTGCCGACGCTTAGCTGAATCAAACGGAGAAATCCGCACTAATCGATGAACCCCCATTTCAGATTTCAACAAACCATAAGCATGAGGCCCTTCAAAAGACAAGGTAACAGACTTAATTCCCGCTTCGTCTCCCGCTTGATAATCCAAAACTTCAACCTTGAAACCATGAGCATTGCCAAAACGTGTATACATACGAAGCAACATATCTCCCCAGTCCTGAGCTTCTGTTCCTCCTGAACCTGGGTGAATTTCAAGGATAGCATTGTTGTTATCATAAGGTTCTGATAAAAGCAAGGTCATCTCATAACTTGCCATCATCTTGTCCAATTCAACTAGCTTTTCTTCTAGTTCCTCTTGAACAGATGTATCTTCAGCCAAGAAATCCAGCAAAATTTCTAGTTCATCAAACAAATCAGTCATTTGCTGAAAGTTATTATAGGTTTGCTTGAGTTCATTGAGCTCCTGAGATGTCTTTTGAGCTGCAATGTTGTCATCCCAAAAGTCAGGTTCTGTCATCTTATTTTCTAAGATAGCAATTTCTTCTTCCAGACCTTCTAAGTCAAAGAGACCCCCTGAAAGAAGCTAATTTTTCACGATTTGCGTCAATTTTTTGACGAATTTCTGAAATGTCCATATCTACCTCTTTTCACATATCATTTTATTATATCACAAGTCAGTATTTTTTTCTAATTTCTGACAGAACCCCATAATAGTTATTGTATAAAATTTCTAAGTTGTAATCAAGAAATTTCGTTCTTTGTTACATGATTGTTAGATAGGTTGCTGGCTGAAGAAAAATATTAAGAAGATAGATATACCGAAATGATATGTATGGTAGTGTTCTACTTTGCAATTTCTCGCTCAAGAACTTCTAAAACACCTGATTCTTGATTACCTGGTGCTTGATATTTTGCTACTCTCTTTACTATTTCAGATTCGTTTTTCATCGCATAGCCTGCTCTACATAAGCTAGCTTTTCTAGGTCATTTCCACCATCTCCAAAAGCCACTATCTCTTGTGGAGCTGATCTTTTGGAAAAAATGAAGCCAATTGGGCATATTGATTATCTGAGATGACAACTACTTTAATATCTTTATCTTGCAACATTTGATAAATTTTCTCGAAGTGCTCCACATCATAGGTATTGTCAAAGCACAGGAATGTATCATCCGCATCAAAAAGTTATAGAAAGTTGAAGCTTATCACAAAAAATTACAAATATCTTGGATCCTAAATTCCTAACCGAACGTGAATCCCTAGTGGTTGATATAGAGGAATTGGAAAGTCAATTAACAACCCTAAACCGAGAACTTCAGGAACTAGAAAGTATCTCAACCCTCTCAAGTGAATTCTTAGAAAACTACTCTAAGTTAACAGCTACTATCAATGCACTGAAAGAGCAAAACGAGGTCTATCTGAAAGAGTCATCTTTATCAAAATAAAAGTCAGAGGCAGACTCTGACTTGAAACGCAGTACGGAAGATATCCTTCTAGATTTAAAAGGAAAAATCAATAGTAAGATGCGTGAGTTCAATAATATTCTGTATCCAGATATTCGCAAAACTCCCCAAATTAACTTTAAAGCTCATAACAACTACTCCTTCTATACACCTGATGACGACGGGACAGGAACTAAGTTCAAAGGGATGATTCTATTCGACTTATCAATGCTTTACCTCACCAAACTGCCAGCGTTAACGCATGATTCATTACTCCTTAGTAATATCAACTACCAAGCAACTGAAACTCTTTTGAAGCTATATGACCAATATAAATCATTAAATAAGCAAGTCTTTTTATCCTTCGATGAAACTAGCTCGTATTCTCCAGAAGCTAATCGCTCTCATCAGAAAATACTGTACTAAGACTCTCTAGCAACGAAAATGAACTCTACGGTATTTCATGGAACAAAGGAGAAAACTCAGATGAAGTTTAGTTACAATAAATTATGGAAACTTCTAATTGATAAAGGATGGATAAAATCAAAGCTTCGACAAGAAGCGGGAATCAGCTCTTCCACCATCGCAAAACTAGATGTAACAACAGATGTACTTTTAAAGATATGTATAGCACTTAATTGTAGAATTGAGGCCATTATAGTTGTAGATACAAATGAATAGTTGTCAAAAAGCACTTCGTCGATAATCTGTTCTATACAAATTATCGACGAAGTGCTTTTAATTTCTTTTAGGGACATATAATTTACATAATAGTACTTAGTAAAAACTATCAACTCATATTATACCTCTTAAATAGAGTTCCAAAAACTAGTGATAACACAGTGATAGATCCTCCAATAATAAAAAGATTAAAGGTATTGTTAGGATTTAATACTACTGAGAAAAATCCAGTCCCAACTGGCATAAAAAGTATTGCTACCGTAAAGATGATTCCAAAGACTCTACCAAGAAACGCATTATCTACGTCCCTTTGGACAATAGAGAAAAATTGAATATTAAAAATGGTAATAAATAGACTAAACAGTGCTGGAGACAAGGCTAGAACTATGACATGGTGGAATAAAAAATAGAGCGGAGTAGCTAACATTAGCATCAAACCTGAACAGGCCAATAGGAGCATTAAACGTTTACTTGACAAAGATTTATTGACAAAACCACTTAATATCGCTCCAATAAATCCACCAATCGCTTCTGCTGTTAAAAATGTCCCATAAAGCCCATCTGATATTTCTCCAAACATTTGATTACTATAGGGTAACAATAAATTATACGCGGCTACAAAAAAATTAACCAAGGCAGAGAGAATGATAATAATAAACATTGGCTTATGGCCGTAAATATACTTGAACCCTATTTTTAAGTCGTTAAAGACTCCACTTATTGTCATTTTCCCCTTTGTGACCACTTCTTCATTAACAGGTACAATAAAGAAAATCAGTGACGCAGCAATTAGAAATGAGCATCCATCTAATAATAATACACCATGTATGCCCAGTATATTATATAAGAAAATTGCTACCATAGGAACCGTTACTTTGATTATAGTACTCGTTGTCTCTAACAATGAATTAAGCTGGGAGATACTATCTTTTTTTACAATTTCTTTCGTGAAAGCTTTATAGGATGGTCCAGAAAAAGCACTCATAAAAGCCAAGGTAACGTTTACTATGACAATCGCATAAACCAACCATTGTTCTTGAGTTATTAACGAAAGAACTATACAAGCGATACCACATAAGACATTTGTTCCAATGATAATTTTTTTCCGCTTGAGGCTATCAGCAATAACCCCACCAAACAAATTAAATAGGACACCTATTACGCTTTCTAATGATTGGTAGATTGCAACCAACGATAGTGAAGCTGGATTTAGTCCAGCGAGAAATGTATTATTCGCAAAATCGAACATGATATCTCCGATTCGAGATATGCCTCTACTTATAATAAGGTAAGCCACGTTTTTTTCATCTATTTTCAAGAATAACTCCTTAACTATGAATATTTTCTTTTATCATTAATCATCAATTTTTTCTAAAAATTTTTTTACAATATCCTCCTCATCGCTTACCCATAAATATAATTGAACCTTAATATGTTATTACAAAGTATTGAATGTAAACAGCACCCATAAAATCAAATAAAATAATCATAGAAATTCACAAGTTAAAAGCATTTCAATTGTTGGGTGAGCTATCCAAAGATACTTATGGCATTATCGAAATGCTTATTTTAGGGGTTCTTACATTAATCATTAGTACGGATGAAACCTAGGAGCTAGCACTAATATCTACATAATTCCTTATGAGATTACTGACATGCGATAAAACTTAAGTTATCTGGCAATGAAGAGTTTTTCTTCAATCAGATCTATATTTTATTATTTTCCCTGGTGTTCCTACTACAACAGCATTTTCTGGTACATTATGTATTATGGTAGCACCTGCACCAATTATAGCACCAAAGCCAATGCTTACCGCATCCCTAATTGTCGCACCCGCACCTATGAAGACGTTATCATCAATTTTAACATTCCCAGATAGTATAACACCTGGCGAAATATTTACATTATTACCAATTTTACAATTACATGAAACAATACTTCCTGAATTTATAATATTGTTATCACCGATTTCTACAAGTGCTTGAATAGTCACATTGGTACCAATAAAATTTCCTTTTCCTAAAAAAGAATGTTTTAAAATTTTCGCGGAATTACAGATAACATTCGTATATTCCACCTTATTTTCATATGAGCAAAATATTTCTTCTCGCTTAAAATTATCACCAAATGCAACAATTGCTTTTGGCTTCTTTTCAAGTGTCAAGAGTAAACTTTCAAACCATTTTAGACCTCCTAAGACAGTTTTATCTAAGACTTTGCAACCAATAAAGCGACCTTCATCAAAAATATCTACCAATCCTTCAACTTCACCTTCATAAATTGACAATACCGCCAATCCTTGATCACCTGAACCTAATATAAACATATCCTTTACCCACAACTTTTAAAACAAACTTATAATTATTTTACTTTATATATTGTATTTTCATCTTGCCACTTAATAATATGTGAAATTTTACTCTTCAGATCTTCTTCATTCTTTCCACTAATTAAATATGCTATAAGAGCAGAGGCGCTAAAATCACCTCCACTATATTTTCTCCCAATAGAGGTCTCATCAAAATTAACTTTCTCAACCCATGAGTCCTTATATAAACTAACAGATAATAATTCTCCTTCTTTAGGAGGAATTGTTATCCAAGCTGTTCTTTTGTCAGATTTTATTATATTTAAATAATCAATTCCTATCTGACTTTTTACAAATATTTCCTGTAAATTTATGTTGGTTATTAATTTGAAGGAGTCATTTATTAACCCTCCACCTACTCTAGAAGCAATTTCGCAAAAAGTAATCTGCTCACCATCCACAAAAAATTCTGCATGAAATGGGATTGTATGACTAGGAGTTGGAATTTTAGTCAATACTTTTAATGTCGCATCATATAATTTTTTCGAAAGTGGATTACTATCATCAATTATATATGATCCTAGTGGTGTATTAGTTTTAAATGATAAACAATCATTGAAATATTTCGAAACGGAATATAACAATATTTCACTATCTTTGAATAATCCGTCTACATGATACATCTCACCATCTGTGAAAGTTTCAACCATTATATTTGGACTTAGAGGAGTACTAATGAAATCTTTTAATTCAGATTTATTTTGTATAATTGTTACACCTATTGATCCCGCACCCTGTCTAGGTTTCACTACAAATGGATATCTTAGGTTATCAGTAAACTCGATTAAATCTATACAATCATTAATTTCAGCATATTTTGGTAAAGATACTACTTTTTCTAAATATTTTTTCATTATATATTTATCTCTAAAACCAATAGCGCTCTCGATATTCTGTCCAGATAGTCCCAGTAACTCTCTTATCTTTGCTGCTAGGACTATATCAAATTCATGAGTTGCAACTATATAATTAAATGGTTTTTTTGCATGTGACTCAATAAGATCAAATAGATAATTTTGATTTTCCAAAAGATCATCATAGAAGTAACATTTAAACTTTGAACCACTGTAGTAAGATTTAAATCTAGATTTAGTGAAAAACTCAATTTCATATTTTTTATCTTCTAATTCTTCAATAGATTTATAATCACAAACTCTAGGTGAAAATTGATTGATAATTGCTACTTTTACCATAAAATACCTCCAGATATTTTAAAAATTATTTAGAAATCAGTAAAGCTCTTATTTTCTCGTAGCCCATATATATAAAGACTAGTGCTACTACAATTGCTCTAAAACTGGCAAGATATGTCCATAATGCTAGTATTCCAAATCTACTTAGTAGAGGCCAAAGGAGACAGGCTATTAGTGCTCCAAGCCAGCCATACTTAAAATTAATATTCAATGCATGTGCATTCGGTTGTATTGTTGATGTAGATATCATAATAACTAAAAATAATAAAGTTATACCCATATGAACTGATAATTCAAATTGAGATAGCACTAAAATTAATAACATATAGACTGCAAAAAATATTCCAGATAATCCGAATGCTTCAAAATCTCTATTTTTATCTATTTCAATAGCTCTAACCCATCCTTGCATATCAACAAATGGGCTAAAAAGTAATAATAAACCAGCATAAATGGACCAATAAATTGAATTAAAATCATTGTATGCATGTAGAGTAACATCACTATCAGCTAAGTAACCAATAAAAATAAGTGTAATAATAGCTCCTATACTAATCAACCATTGTATAACATTACTATACAATACAGTTTTATAGCCATTCTTGAGGACACTTATTATAAATATCCCTCCTGATAGTAAAGCAACCAGAGTTGATAATCTTGAAGAGAGACCAATAATAGTTCCCATCTGATACATTGCTTGTAAATTAATAATAATTGAAAAACATTGGACAATAGCCATAAAGTACACTAACCAGCGAACATTTATCATTATTTCCTTTAATCTTGATAATTTTTTAAAAAATAGGCCAAAAATCGGAATAGCTAACGAATTAAAAAATGCCCACACTGCAAAAGGAATCACCCCTTTTTCATGAATCAATGTATAAGTTACTAAGAAAGAAACTCCCCAAGACCAACCAGCAGCTGAACTTATGCCGTAATATAATTTCCTTATCACTTAATTACCCTCCATTTAATGTTATTATTCTTCTTGAACGTGTTTGTAATTCTTCAATCATAATTTCACTCCTATTTTTCTCTCTTTCACCAATAGCTATAAAAAAATCATATTTCTGATTGTATGCCCTCCTCTTCGCTTTTGCTAGAGACAATGAACTAACCTCTTCTTTAACAAAAAAGTTTTTCAACTTTTCCTTTCGAATGAGAGTTAGAATATTATAAAAATCACCAATTTTAAAATTTTTTCCACCAACATATTTCACAAAAACTTTTTTAGGATTTTTTGAAATTTGAATTCTATCTAAAAGAGCTTCTATACAAACCGCTAAACCACCACTTAGTATGCCCTTTTTAGTTACTTCAAATATTAAATTAGAGTAAGTTCCAGCATCTAAAAATGGTCTCTCATTTTTATCTACACATTTATAGTAAATACCTTCAAAAACTTCAGAGCCTCTAAAATCAAACAAATTAATTTGAATAGTAAGACGATGTCGTATGAACTCTATATATTTCTGCATTTGACAAAGTTCATCAATTAATTCAAATAATTGATTTACTTTACAATAGTTTAACAAATCATATATTGTAAAATTTCCCTTATGAAATTTTAATAAAAATTTTACATACCTTGGATTGATATTTAATGAATTTATCATTCCTAACATGTCTTTACTCTTTCTTAACTCATATAATACCTCTTTATAATTATTATATTTTGATAAAATTATTTTCCAAATATTGAAATTAGTTAATATAACAATACTTTCTAACTCAAGTGAATCAAGAATCTCAATAATTAAATTGATATAATTAAACTGTAACTCATCGATTGAAGAAGCATTAAAAATCTCATAGCAAAATTGTGAAAATTCCCGTAGTTTTTTATTTTTTCGATATATTGTTGCATTAGAACAAACTTTATAGCTACTATAACCCTGCTTATTGTTATAGAAATATCTCAGTATAGACATAGAACCATCCGAGCTTAGTCCTATACTTCTATCTTTTTCATCTTTAATTTGATAATACCTTCCTATAGATGCATGAGTGTATTCATTTAAATGACTATAAACAGCAGATGAAACTTTGATCAATTCAAAACCATTTATAGATGCTATATCCCTCAAATTATTTTCTACGTCACAATATTTTTTAAATTGAATTTCATCAAGATCAAAGAAACCTTTCGGATAATTTAACCTGATATTTCCCTCTTTGACCATACTATTTTCTCTTCAATTTCCCACTAGAAGTTGTTTCTATAGATTCAACAAATTTTATTGAATGAGGTAAATAATATTTACCTAAGTTTGTTAAAATCAGTTCTTTTATTCTATTACTATCTTTCACTTCAGAAATAACTTCTAATATATAATTTTCTCCGTAAATAATGTCACTAATTTTTTCAACTTTACAAAGTTGAATATCCGGCAATTGAAGAATAATTTGTTCAATTTCAATAGGGTTAATTTTTATCCCTCCCTTATTAATTGACATACTATCTCGACCTGTTACAAATAGAAGACCTTCCCTATTTTTGTATCCTCTATCTCCTGTATATATCCATTCATCAGTATGTTTATTCGGATAATATCCGTTCATAAAGCGATTTGTCTTTATCCAGATTTCACCTTTCCCATCATCATCCATATTCTTTATTTCAACTTCAACCCCCGGTAAAGATGTACCAACAGAGTTAATATTTTTTAAATCACGTCCATATTGTAGACAACAAACTGCGGTTGTCTCTACCATTCCATATGCATTTGCTATATTTGCGTTTTTCAACTTATTTAATAAAAGGATTGCACTATCTTTATTTATAACCTCTCCACCTACAATAATACATCTTAATTTTTCGCACTCTTCGAGAGTATTTGTATATAAATTAACAAGTTTATTCATCATAGTAGGTACCATAACAGTTATTGTTACATCGTTTAATTGAAGTTCCTTGAAAAAATTTTTATAAGTAATTCTATCTTTAAAAATTACTCTTCCCCCCGTAAAAATAACTATCATGGCAGCCCAGAGAGATTGAATAAAGGCAATGTGCGAAGGGAGATATAATATATCATCACTGGAAATTTCTAACTGTGAGATCATTAGATTAATTAATTCTGTAAAAGATATCTTATTAATCACAACCGATTTAGGAGCTCCTGTGGTACCTGATGTAAAAAATACTAAAGGAGTATCCGAAATCCCTATTTCAAGATTATTATAAATATTATTGAATTCACAAAATTGATAAACTTTTTTCTCACTTTTACACTGAAAGTTATTATCTGATAATACTGCTTCAGCATCGGATATATTCAAAAGTGTTTCAATTTGAGAATTAGTTTGAATCGGATTAATTGGAATAACAACCTTACCTTGTAGCATGAGATTTAAAATCATATTTAAGTACTCAGCTTTATTTTCCCCTATGACTGCTATTCTCTTCTCTTTTATCTTCGATAAATCAATTAAATGATATTCAGTATGAATACAACTTTCAAACACATTATTAATCATTTTCGATAATTCCATATCTCATCTAAATTTCAATCTTATTAATTATTAAATAATCATAATTCAATAAAAATGGACTATAATTTTTATAATTTAAGATTACTCCCTTTCTTCTAAATTTATCTCTTAAAAATTCTGAAGCCTTAGTTGTTTTGCCTGAAATTATTTTCGATTTCAAATCAATATAGGTACTATAATTTTTATGATATTTATTATCCCCTTGGTAAAAAATGATAATATCTCTTTGATCAATAGAATCAGTAGATTCAATTTCTTCTAAATTATATTGAAAAATAATATTTTCATTAAATTTCTCAAAACAAAAGCTATTATTTTTTATCTCTGGTTCTATTCCCAATCCCTCGCTTAAAATATCAACAATTATATTTTTTCGCTCTTTCACAGAAACTTCTTTACTACTTGGACCTATATACTTTGCCGGAACTCCTCCTATTAATGAGTTGGTTGCAAAACTCTTGGTTACGATAGCATTTGCTGCTACAGTAGTACCTTGACCAACTATGACACCTGGTAGAACAATAGCCCTTGTTAAAATGGATACATTTTTTTCAATAATAACTTTATTTTGTTCAGCATAATATCCATCAATTGCCGATTGACCATGTCCCGCACCATGCGTAAAAATCATTGCCTCGATTCCTAGACCACCATATCCCCTTAGTTCCACAGAATCACTTACATTTATTTGCGCTCGAGGTCCTATGAATTGATAATCACCAATTTTAATATTTGCACTTTTTTGATTCCATCCACCTTCTCCAATTCTTACTGACTCATTACACCAAAATTCTCTTCCGATATTTATATTATTTGCCCTAAATATACAATCTTTACTAATTTTTCCTCTTGTTCCCAAACTGAATGTTTCCTTAGAGTAAATCATAGTTTTTGGAAAAAATAAGCAATTATTTCCAATTGTAATCCTATCTGCTTCTATTACTACGAATCTACCGATGACTGTATCCTTCTGAATTAAACATCCTTTATTAAAAATGAGCTTTGCTCCATAGCAAATCACAACATTCTCTTCAATTTTTGCACCTAATTTTTTTAATTTCTGAATATATATCCGTGAATATAGTCTATCTAAGATTGAAATTTTTGATCCCATATCTAATCACCAACAATTCTTTACTAACTTACAAATTTATAGGAATACTCCTATGTAGTAACTCACCGTTGATCATTATATATACTTTTAAATAATATACTTGCAGCGGTGTCTTTTGGAGATTATATTTAAAAGTAGTCTCCCCCTGCAAACTATCTTGATTATTAGCCACGACTCTCTCAATTGAATATCTATCAGCTTCTAATATTTCACAATCTACTGCTGCAATTTCTCCCTTCTTAATTAGGTTTTGATAGTCGAACAACACCTTTATTTCTAATTTTTCTATATTAATTTCCATTGTTAAATTTATATCTCTAAAGACATTCCTAGGCAAATCAATTGAAGTACCACATCTTGAGCATTTATATACAAACCTACTTACATTTTCTGGAAGCACTGTGAATTTCTGTAACAGAATAGAATTATTACAATTTGGACAAGAGTTTTCTCGGAACTCTTCATAATCTATTTCTGAAAGTTCATGATAATACTCTGAAAATAGATAATTTCCTGTTCTAGTCTTCATACTCAAATCTGAAATTATTCTATCCTGTAAATCTCTTAATTGAGTTTCTAGAACATCCATTTCATGATTTAATTGACATAAATTATATCTATGTATATTTGAAATATTAATTTTTCGCACAAGCGATTGTAGCTGATTTTCTACATTTATTTGTATATTCTGAATTCGTTTATCTTTTACGCCATAAATATCTATTTGTTTTTGCTTATGAAAAATTTCCAAATATTTTTTTAAACGATTTTTTAAAATAAGAAGATTACCTGTGAAATCTTTGATTTCATACAATATCTTCTCTGAACTACTATTTAGAGTTGTAAGCCTAAATTCAGGAGCACCTAAAATGCAAAATGAACCAGTATCATATTTTAAGTCTTTTGACATTTTATTTAAAATATTAACTGATTCTCCCACACTATATCCAGCTTTTATTAATTCTATAAAGAATATATTTTCAATACTACTACCATCTTTAATAATATTGCTCCCAATTACTACAGCTGGATAGCTAACACGAAAACCTTCAGAAATCCAATATTCCTTTCGATATAGACTTTTTTTAAAGTGAATACCACTACAAGAATTTAAAAAGGCTATTTTACATTTTATCTCTTTATTATCTACTATATCCTTTTTTCCCTCATAGTATTCTGGATTTCTAGCCCAATGAGGAATATCACACCCACTTCGCGCCTCCATCACATTATTGTCATTATTTGTACAACATATATATCCATTATAAATAAAGAGTTTATCTTCTCGACTGTGTCCATGGAATGAAAAAATATCCATCTCATCAGTATAAGGGAAGTTGCCTTTCGACGAATCAAAAAAATTAAAATAGTTTTTGTTTTTCATCTTTTCATCGTGTGCAATCAATAAAGAATTATCTTTAAAGGTATTTTCTAAAGATACTGTTTTAAATATCTGATAAGTTAAATCATATATGTCGTCATACAAAAGAAAGCCGACTGAAGTATAAATATTATTAATATTGACTTTGTTTGTACATTTATAAAAACTACTGTCATCAATATTATCAATGTTACAGACAATAGTCACATAATCATATTTCTTTTCAAACTCAGTATCCAAAAAATCACTAATATTTTTATATGAAGTAAAATTATAATTTCTATTGCTAGCGTATAATTCTACAGACTTCTGACACATGAGGTTACTTCCAATATAAATAACGACTGACTCGCTATCTATAGTTTTTCCTTTGTATGTTATTGATAATCTGTCCTTTGTATAAAATTCAAATTCTACATCATAAAAACTTGAAATTTCCGACAAATCAATTTCTTGATTTTTTACAAGTAACGTCAATTCATTCGCACTTGATGCTTTTACATAGTCTTCAAAGTTTGTTGTAAGCCAGCATTTTTTCATATTTTAACTTTCTTCCTTAAATTCATAATAGTCCCTCTACATGAGAAATTGTTCGAATAATATCAATTTCACTCTCTACTAAATCAACTTCAATGACATATCTAGGAGTCTTGTATTTTTCCTTTATATATGAAAAAATTTTATATACACTTTTATCAGGTTTCTGAAATGAAATTCCATATTTATTATTTTCTAAATCCCTAAACGAAACATGAGAAAATAATAACCTCTTCCCCATTGCATCTACCATATCTGTTAAAGATATATTTGCTTTCCAAGCAGACTTAAAATCTAGAACAAATCCCCAATTATCACTTTCCAGTTGTTCTTTTAAGAGAATAATCTGCTCAGGACAATAGAAAAGTGTATAGTCTTTATTTTCAATCGCTATATCAATATTATACTTTTCAGCTTCAGCTATTAAAAACTTTATTCTATCAATACTGTTGTCCCAATCACAATTTTGTAAAGGGCCGTGCATAATCAAATATTTTGAATTTAATAATACGCATATCTCTAAAAATCGGTAGAATATGTCTTTGGCTTCTGTATATTTTTTTATATTTACAGAGAATAGATTTGGAACCTCATATCCCTCCATAAAAGGATGTATAGAATTTACATTTACTCCCTTTTGGCTGCAATATTCTTTTACTTTTTTTATTTCAGAAGCGGTCAATTCCAATCTAGATTGGAAAAAAATTTCATAATCATATACTTCATTGTTAGTAAATTTTTCAAAGGTTGCTAGATTATCTAACCCTAGAGAACTAGTACTCCCAGTGGATAATATTATTTGTTTCATACTTCCGCATTAACACTTCCTATTTATATGTCTAATCAGTATAAATCCCTCTGCATAATCTACTCCTATATGTTTACCAAATAAGACAGATTGAACTTTAGGGCCGTCGATTGGGTATGACTTTTTATTCACTTGACTTTTATGGAATTCGATAGCCCTCAACTTTTTCTCAATATTTATTTCTACAAAAATATTTGGAACAAACTGCAAAGCATTGCTAACATATATATTGGGAGGAGAAAACGATAGAAAAGTAAACGAATGACGCCTACTAGAGGACTGTACAGATTTAAATATGATTCGATGATCTTTATGAGCATCATTTTCCCAATGTGTAAACACATAAGATGGATTAAATTCCTCAATTTCGTTGTCAATAATTGAAACTAATTCGCTTGAACTAAACTGAGAAACTTGAGATTTTTCACTAATTATTTTTAATTCTATTCCTAGAAATTCTGCAGACTTTTCTGCTTCTAAAATCCTCGTTTTATCTTCTGGAACCGATAAGACTAGCAGTTTGACATAAAAACCACTATTAACCATATTAATTATATGTCCACCCATAGAAATTTCCGCATCATCTGGATGGGCTGTAATTATTAATGCTTTTTTCACCTTATCTCCTACTTTCATTATATTGGAAGTTCCCAATTTCAAAATAATGAATATTTGGTAATCTAGATAGATTCTTATTCACTCCAAAATTATCAAAAATAATTATTTCTTTATCTAAATCAAAAAGGAATCTTTCTAATTCTCCATCATAACTTTTATGTGAGGTAGCAATTATCAATATGTCAAATTCTTGTAATGACTCACTATTTAAACTGAAAGATTGAACAGTCGTTATTTCTTGAATTTCTTCACTAGAGTAATATGGATCATTTATTTTTACCTCCATTCCATTTCTTAACAAAGAATGGATTAAACTAATAGCTGGGGAGTTCTTCCAAATTTTAGTCTCCGGAGCATAACTTAAACCTAATACTCCTACTTTTTGACAGTTATAGCTTTTGACTAAATCAGTAATAAAGTCAGACTGTTTTAAATCAGAGTTAACTGACTCCCTTAGCATAGACAACTCCTTGCTATCATCGACTGCATCTAAAATATATTTAGGAGCTAACGGAAGACAGTACCCTCCAATTCCAATTGACGGATGATAATAAGGAATATTCCACTTAGTTGAAGCAGCATTGAAAATTTCTGCAATATTATATTTTGGAAATGCTCTCATCATTTCATTAGCAAATACAACATTAATATAACGTATAGAATTTTCAACCGCCTTCACTAAACAAGCGTGATAGGCATCCGTTACCTCAATCACAACATCAGAAAGCATTTCATATAATTTCAAAACCTCCATACGATAATTTGATCCCAATGTACCAATAACTCGAGGAAGTGTTTTTAAATTTAATCCAGTCTCTAAAAACCAGTCTCGTCTAGGAGCCAGTGCTAGATACTGCAAATCATTCAACTTTGGTCTTACAATTGTATCAATCCAATTTGGAGAAATTGTACTTTCAATAATAACTAGTTGTTCAGATACTGTTGTTATATTATCTAATACAGTAGTTAATGGTTTACTAATAGGTACTCCATTTCTTTCAGTATTAATACAGATAATTTGTATCTCATTAGAATATGTATCAGCGTGTTCTACAACTTCTGGTAAAATGGACTTCTTAAATATTAATTCACTAAATATTTCTTCATCTAAGTCAATTTTAAATGGTAAATTTCCTTCAAGTAGATTCTGTATCAATCTATGATTAGTATCAAAAATTTTGACACGGAAACCTACTAATGCAAAGTGGTAAGCTGTGGATAGACCTATATATCCTGCTCCCCAAATTGTAATATTTGCCTTCTTATCTTGAATTCTACTTAGCAAATTATTTTTCATAATATGTTCAACTTTCTTCATTATTTTATTCATAATTAATGGTATAAGTCTTTAGAGTATCCAAAACTTAGGTATACACCTAAGCATTTTATCTACCAACAATAATGATAATATCCATTGCCAAAATCAAAATCGGCAAAAGTTTTGAAATTTTCTTCATACTTTGACTTCCTTTCTATTTTTATTTATTGTACAATAAATAAAATAAAATCATTTTTTGTTGGGAAAACGGGAAATTATGAAATCAAAACTTGGTATGACACTTAGAAAGGTCCGTAAAGGTAAACAAGTCAGTTTATCTTCTGTAGCGGATGAGCATCTCTCTAAATCACAAATTTCTCGTTTTGAACGTGGTGAATCGGAAATATCTTGTGCTCGACTTATCAATATTTTAGACAAACTGCATATCTCTTTCGATGAGTTTCTTATCTTACATGATCAGGACTACACCAAAACTGAGTTATTTGCCAACTTGGTACAGTACATTCGTAAGCAATATTCATCACAAGATATCAATAATATAGTATATCTACTTTCCGACTCCTCAAATTACACTTTAAATTCTTTTGAAAAAACAATGGTAAAATCCATTTTATACACAATGGATTCAACTATTTTTCCATCAGATGAAGAATTACTTCAATTGACAGATTATCTCTTCAAAGTTGAAAAATGGGGCTACTATGAAATCATTTTATTAGGTAACTGCTTACGAACAATTAACTACAAGTCCTACTTCCTATTAACAAAGGAAATGTTAAACAATTACCTCTACTCATCATTGAATAAAACCAATAAACGGATTGTCACTCAGCTAGCTATAAATTGTTTCATTCTTAGCATAGATAAGGAAGAATTTTCGAATTGTTCCTATTTAATTAGTGAGATAAAATCATTATTAGATAACGAATTGAACTTCTACGAACAAACCGTCTTTCTCTATGCTACTGGTTACTTTGAATTTAAGCGTCAATCAAGTAGCGGAATTAAAAAAATGAAACAAGCCATACAAGTGCTTGATATTTTGGGAGAAGATAAATTAAAATTTCACTATACTAATCACTTTAATAAGCTGACTAACAAAGAATAAACGAGATTCTTTATAATTTAACGATATACAAATCAAGGGTGTTCTCATAAAAACTTAGCCTTCTCAGCACACATCTACCTGAAACAAAAAACACTTAAAAAGCCTTGGAAGATACAGTTCCCAAGGCTTTTTCTGTATTCTATCGTATCATTTTCCTTATTCCAATTTCAAATATCACTAATTTGACTATCTTTTATCCCTCCTCTTTACCTCAATTTTATACTAAAAAACTTAAAAATTCCTATGATTTTTGACGACAATCGTTCCTATCTCTTTTTTTAAAATACAAGAAGAAGCACTTTAACGAAGAAATTGTAGCTACACTTATCTCTTTTGAAATCTAGTACGAAAATAAGTGAATGGCTTCTCTCAGCTCGTCTGCAAGAACTTTTTCTTTATTTAATTGGAGATAAATTTCTAATAAGCACGAACGAACATTGGAAAACTGTATGAAGTCTATTGAGTTTTCTAACGGAAAGCTAAGTGAAGTTAACCAAACCGCAACTCTGGTTTGTGAGAGCCTCTCATTTAAAACAGCTTGATAGATTACTCGTGCCAAACGCCATTCTTCATCACTAATAAAGCGCCATTCCACTCTTTTAAAAATCTTTTCTAATACTTGAAGAACCTCATTTACTCGTGTTATAGGAAAATCTGGATGACAGATAATCTCAACTAAAAGATCTGCACCATGAGCAAAGGCATGCACCCAACCATATTCTTCAGAATAACCAGTGCTATCATTTTCATACAATAAATAAGATAGACCTTGTTCAAATAGAGCCATTCTTTGATGACTAGAAAGTCTTTTAAAATAAAGTGAATTTTTCTTAGCATCTGCATTTAGCAAATTAGCGAATAATAAAGCCGTAAAAGATCGAATCAGAGTAGCCTGACCAACTTCTTCCTTTTTATACAAAAGTCCCTGTCGTTTAAGAGCTTCAACCACTACAAAATCAAACTGGTCCTTTGTAAATAACTCTTCTTGTATGGCTCTGGCTAGAGAAACAAAGATTAAGTCATCTCGTATTTTATAATTCGGATGACCAACATGATCTAACATCCAAAGGATTTCTTCTTGTTGATAAATTGGCATATCCTCTGCTAATTTTTCTTTTAGTATTTTTTCCATATCTTTCCTTTTCAATTATATTATTAGATTATTAGATTATTAGAAAAAGTCATCCGAAGATGACTTTTTCTTTCTTAAATAGCATTCTGATCAAAGCCAAGTTTGCGTTGGATAAATTTGACAATTTCTACAATGATAATCATTGAAAAACTGCCAATAAGGACTGCTGCCCATTGTGAAAGATCCAATTTTGTCACATGAAAAATTCCTTCTAGTGGCTCAATCAAAATAGTAGAAGCCAACAAGATAAAGGAGACCAAGATAGACCAATTAAAGGTTTTAGACTTGAATGGTCCGACTGTCAGAAGTGATTGATAAACAGATTTCACATTAAAAGCGTGGAAGAGCTGAATTAATCCAAGCGTTGCAAAAGACATAGTTAATGCGTCTGCATGAATGGCTCTCATATCCCCAACATGAACAGGATTCATCAAGGCATAGGCATAAACCCCTAACACTAGAGCACCTTGCAAGAATCCTTGATAAATAATCGAGCTCATGACACCACCTGAGAAGAAGCTAGACTTGCGGCCACGCGGTTTATGCGTCATCACGCCCGGCTCAGCAGGTTCAACCCCCAGAGCAATGGCAGGGAAAGTATCTGTCACTAAATTAATCCAAAGTAGGTGAACCGGCTGCAGCACATCCCAACCAAAAAGAGTTGCTAGGAAAATAGTCAAAACTTCTGCCGTATTGGCCGAAAGCAAATATTGAATCGTCTTTTGAATGTTAGAGAAGACTTTACGGCCTTCTTCAACAGCCACGATAATCGTTGCAAAGTTATCATCAGCCAAAATCATGTCAGAAGCACCTTTCGAAACTTCTGTACCTGTAATCCCCATTCCAATACCGATATCGGCTGTCTTCAGGGCTGGTGCATCATTGACACCATCACCGGTCATAGCAACAACTTTCCCCTGATGTTGCCATGCTTTTACAATCCGTACTTTATGCTCAGGTGATACGCGCGCATAGACAGAATAATGACCAACAACTTTTTCAAACTCTTCGTCTGACAATTCGTTAAGCTCGGCACCAGTCATGACATGGTCTTTACTATCATCATTGATAATTCCTAGACGTTTGGCAATGGCTTCCGCCGTAGCTTGGTGGTCACCCGTAATCATAATTGGACGAATCCCTGCTTCCTTGGCAACACGAACGGCTTCTGCTGCTTCTAGACGCTCAGGGTCAATCATTCCAATCATACCTGTGAAAATTAAATCATTTTCAAGATTTTCAGACGTTAAGTTTTCTGGGATTTCATCAATAATTTTGTAGGCGCCAGCCAACACGCGCAAGGCTTGATGAGCCATACCTGAGTTATTATCTTTAATCAGCTGAGTCGTTGCCTCATCAATCTGTGCAATAGTTCCTGCCTTGTCACGAGACACACAACGTTTTAAGAGTTGATCTGGCGCACCTTTTACAGCAACCAAAAATCTACCGTCCGGCAAAGGATGAATAGTTGACATGAGCTTACGGGTCGAGTCAAACGGCAACTCTGCTACACGAGGATATTGCTCTAAGAAAGCTTTAACATCATAGCCCTTATCAAGTGCATACTGAACAAAGGCTGTTTCTGTTGGGTCACCAATGAGTTTCCCCTCTTGGTCGATTTTAGTGTCATTAGCAAGTACAACCGAGCGTAGCAAAGGCAAGTCGAGCCCAAGCTCAATAGCTTGTTTTGCTTCGTGCAAGCTACCATCATAGAAGACTTTCTCAACTGTCATTTTGTTCATAGTTAACGTACCAGTCTTATCAGAAGCAATAATTTCAGTAGAGCCAAGCGTTTCAACTGCAGGAAGCTTTCTAACAATAGAATTTCTCTTCGCCAAAACTTGGGTACCAAGTGCCAAGACAATGGTTACAATAGCAGGAAGCCCCTCTGGAATCGCTGCAACAGCAAGTGCGACTGATGTCATCAATTCGCCCAGTGGATCTTTTCCCTGAATAAATACACCAACCACAAAAGTGATAGCTGCAATAATTAAAATCGCATAGGTGAGCACTTTTGACAGACCATTTAGATTTTGCTTGAGTGGAGTATCTGTTTCATCAGCGTTTTGAAGCATACCAGCAATATGACCAACTTCCGTATACATACCTGTATTGACAACTACACCCATTCCCCGTCCATACGTAACATTTGAATTTTGGAAAGCCATATTGATGCGGTCACCCAGTCCTGCATCCGCAGCTACACCAACAGTCAGATGTTTTTCAACAGGAATAGATTCACCAGTCAGAGCTGCTTCTTCGATTTTCAACGTGTTCGCTTCCAAAAGACGCATATCAGCAGGTACCACATCACCAGCTTCCAGTATAACGATGTCTCCTGGAACTAATTCCTTAGAATCCACTTCTGTCACATGCCCGTCACGCAGCGCGCGCGCAGCTGGGCTAGACATAGATTTGAGTGCTTCAATTGCTTCTTCTGCCTTGCCTTCTTGGTAAACTCCAAAAATGGCATTAATAATGACCACAGCTAGGATAATAATCGCATCTGCAATATCTTCACCACCTGAAGTCACAACTGAAAGAATAGCAGCAATCAGCAAAATGAGAATCATCAAATCCTTGAATTGCTCAACGAATTTCATCAGAAGGGATTTTTTTTCTCCTTCATCTAGTTCATTGCGACCATACTCATCTAAACGCTTAGTAGCTTCATTGCTTGTTAAACCCTGATTAGAAGTTTCCAAATTCTTTAAAACTTCTTCCGAACTTTGCGTATAAAACGCTTGGCGCTTTTGTTCTTTCGACAAAATAGTTCCTCCTTTAATCTCTTTTTGACAAACAAAAAGAGACCTGTTTGCTGTAACAAGTCTCGCTGTTTCATACAAGGCCGGAAATTGCTTTCGTATTGACGACCTTGTAACGGATATCCCGCTAGCTACTCCCTTGAGTGTTTTTATTATATCAAATTCTTCAATTTTTTCAAGCAAAAAAGTTCAATTTCTATCTATTTTGCCCAGCAAAGAATAAGACGCAATAAATAAAATAATCGCTATGACAAGTGTCCTTGTTAGGTCAAAGAACATATTAAGCTTTGTCTTGTTATAAAAAACCAAATAAATCTGCTGAGAATAAAAATAGCCGCTATTACTAAACTAAAAAGGATTCTTCCCATCACTTTCTACCTCCACGAAATTTCCATTTGATAATCCGCAAAAGTTCGACCGCCATCAGGTGTTCTCAATTGATAATGCAGTTCAAGTGTCTGCTTTTTCAAATCAACCTGGTAATGACTTGTTTTTGTGATAAATTGCTGTATGCCGACCGGTGTGGGAATTCCAATCAAAGCTTCTCCTCCTTTGATAAACCGCATCAAAGATTTAGGAGTAGAGAAGCGTGTCATGACTAGTTCTTCATCCTGAAACTTCAAAACAACATTTTCATTCTCTTCATTTTCAAAACGCAAGTAATGATAAGCTCCCTTTTTCTGCCATTCTCCGTCATAACTTTGATCAATTTGTTCTACTTGTTCATCAAACTGTATCTGATTTTTGATTCTAATCTTCACACTATAAGCTCCTCATCTACTGCTTTTCTTTTCTATTTTATCAGAAAATCTCAAAGATTTCTTCCTTTCTTTCCTTTAATTTTTTCAGTGTGGTCTTCTTCTGTTTTATGGTATAATAGAGCCATGATTGAAAAAGTATTTCGTGATCCCGTGCACAATTACATTCACGTAGATCACCAAGTCATCTATGATTTAATAAACACTAAAGAATTTCAACGACTGCGCCGCATTAAACAGCTGGGAACTTCTGGCTATACTTTTCATGGAGGCGAACACAGCCGTTTTTCACATTGTCTTGGAGCCTACGAAATTTCCAGACGCATCACAAAGATTTTTAACGAAAAATATCCAGAAGTTTGGAATCGTCATGAAAGTCTCTTAGTCATGGCAACAGCCCTCTTGCACGATGTAGGTCACGGCGCTTATTCACATACTTTCGAGCGTTTATTTGATACCGACCATGAAGAAATTACACGCCAGATTATCACGAGCCCTGAAACAGAGATTAACCAAGTGCTGATTCAAGTTTCACCTGATTTTCCAGAAAAAGTAGCCAGTGTTATCAACCATACTTACCCTAATAAACAAGTTGTTCAGTTGATTTCCAGTCAAATCGATGTGGATCGTATGGATTATCTCTTGCGAGATTCCTACTATACAGGTGCTTCTTATGGACAATTTGACTTAACACGGATTTTGCGCGTTATTTGTCCTGTCGAAAATGGCATTGCTTTTAAGCGCAACGGCATGCATGCTGTAGAAGATTATGTCGTCAGTCGTTATCAAATGTATATGCAAGTTTATTTTCATCCTGCTAGTCGTGCGATGGAGGTACTCTTACAGAATTTACTCAAACGAGCTAAATTTCTCTATGAAAAGCAGAAAGACTATTTTTTGCTTTCTTCTCCCAACCTTATTCCTTTCTTTGAAAAAAGAGTGACTTTGAAAGATTATTTAGCATTGGATGACGGTGTGATGAACACCTATTTCCAAGTTTGGATGACGAGTCCTGATACGATTTTATCTGATTTAGCACAGCGTTTCATCAACCGTAAGGTCTTTAAATCCATTATTTTCTCTGAAAAAAATGAAAAATATCTGAATATCATGCGGAATTTAGTTGCAGAAGTCGGCTTTAACCCTGACTACTACACGGCCATTCATCGTAATTTTGACTTGCCGTATGATTTCTATCGACCACATGTAGAAAATCCGCGAACGCAGATTGAAATTGTGCAAAAAGATGGCAATCTTGCTGAATTATCCACTTTATCAGCTATTGTCCAAGCATTAGCTGGTACAAGACACGGTGACAATCGTTTCTATTTTCCAAAAGAGATGCTGAAAGAAGCCGGACTTTTTAGTGAAAATAGTAAAACTTTCTTGTCGTATATCAAAAATGACCAATTTATCTATGGAGAATCACACAAACATGAGTATTAAATTAGTTGCCGTTGACATTGACGGAACCTTATTGAACAATAAAAGAGAAGTCACACCTGAGGTTTTCAGTGCTGTACAAGATGCGAAAGCTGCTGGAGTAAAGATCGTCATTGCAACCGGACGCCCTATTCCAGGAGTGAGAAATTTACTCGAAGAATTACACCTAAATGAGCCAGGCGACTATGTCATTACCTTCAATGGCGGGCTGGTGCAAGATACAGTAACAGGGGAGGAATATATCAAAGAACCCCTGTCTTATGAGGATTATCTGGACATCGAATGCCTCAGCCGCAAGCTAGGAGTTCATATGCACGCTATCACCAAGGACGGCATTTATACTGCTAACCGTAACATTGGAAAATATACTGTTTACGAAGCTGGGTTAGTTAATATGCCAGTCTACTACCGCACTCCAGAGGAAATGATAGATAAAGAAATCGTTAAAATCATGTATATTGACGAACCAGACATTTTGGATCAAGCAATCACGAAACTTCCTAAAGAATTGTACGATAAATACACACTCGTAAAATCTGCACCTTTTTACTTAGAAATTGTCAAAAAAACTGTCAACAAAGGAGCTGCAGTCGTGCATCTAGCAGAAAAATTAGGATTGACAAAAGAGGAGACTATGGCGATTGGTGACGAAGAAAATGATCGTTCTATGCTAGAAGTCGTGGGAAATCCTGTTGTAATGGAAAATGGGACTGATGAACTGAAAAAAATCGCCAAATACATTACCAAATCAAATGACGAATCAGGCGTTGCATACGCTATTAGAGAGTGGGTTTTAAACTAATGTACACTTATAAAATCGGAATCTCTGCTCAAGAACACGATGATTTTGTTAAGCAAAGTTCTCAAACCAACTTACTTCAAAGCGCTTCTTGGGCAAAGGTTAAAGATAACTGGGACAATGAACGAATTGGTTTTTACAAAAATAATCAATTAGTAGCCTCGGCTAGCATTCTCATCAAGCCACTGCCGCTCAGTATGACCATGCTTTATATTCCGCGTGGCCCTATTATGGACTATCAAGATCAGGAATTGCTACACTTTGTTCTGACTTCTTTAAAAAAATTTGCCAAAACTAAAAAAGCTCTTTTTATCAAGTTTGATCCTAGTCTTTTCCTCGTGCAGGCTCAAATTGGAGAAGACAGAAAAGAACAGCAAGAAACACTTGACGTGATTCAAAATCTCCAGAAAGCTGGAGCGATTTGGGTGGGGCGGACAGAATCACTTGATGACACGATTCAGCCACGTTTTCAAGCAAATATTTATAAGGACAATTTCAGCGAAGAACTTTTATCAAAAAATACACGCCAAGCCATTCGCACTGCACGAAACAAAGGCATTCAAGTCCAGTTTGGTGGCAAAGAACTTTTAGATGATTTCTCTGCTTTGATGAAAAAAACCGAGAATCGAAAAAGTATTCACTTGCGGGGGAAGGACTATTATCAAAAACTCCTTGATGCTTACCCAGAGCATTCCTATATCACACTTGCAAGCATTGACTTAAACGAGCGTCTGGAAAGTCTCCAAGCTCAAAAAGCTAAGGCTGAAAAAGAAGCCAGCAAGTTCACTGAAAAAACCAAGCCCGGTAAAATTGAAAACAATAAGCAAGAACAAAAACGACTGCAAGAAGAAATAGATTTCTTGGCAGAAAAAATTGCTCAAGGTGCCACAACCGTGCCTTTATCTGGAACCTTGGTTCTCGAATATGGTGCCACTTCTGAAAATATCTATGCTGGAATGGATGAAGAATACCGCCGCTACCAGCCAGCTCTCCTCACTTGGTATAAAACAGCAAAGCACGCCTTTGACCGTGGGGCGAACTGGCAAAACATGGGTGGTGTTGAAAATGATTTAGACGGCGGACTTTATCACTTTAAGTCCAAGTTCAATCCAACCATTGAAGAGTTTGTCGGTGAGTTTAACTTGCCAACCAATCCACTCTATCATCTCTCTAACCTTGCCTATACTTTGAGAAAGAAATTCCGCAGTAAACACTAAGAAAGGAATCGTATGACATTCAAACGACTTAGTCAGGAAGAATTTGTAAACCATAGCGCTTCTTGTGCTCAACGTTCTTTTATGCAAACAGTAGAAATGGAAATGCTCTTAGCGAAACGCGGTTTTACTTGCCAATATGTCGGTCACACAAATGAACATGATGAAGTGACTGTTTCAGCTGTGCTCTACAGTATGCCCATGACAGGTGGACTTCACATGGAAATCAATTGCGGTCCTGTTTCAACAAATCCTCACGACCTGCAAGCTTTTTACCGTGAACTCAAGACCTACGCCAAAGAAAATGGTGCTTTAGAGCTAATTGTCAAACCTTATGAAACTTATCAAACATTTGACAGCAATGGTCAACCTACTTCGCCCGAAAAAACAGAATTGATAAAAGATTTGACAGACTTAGGTTATGAATTTGATGGTTTACAGACTGGCTATCCCGGTGGGGAACCTGACTGGCACTATGTCAAAGATCTGGCAGGTCTTACCGAAAAAGACCTCATCAAATCCTTCAGCAAAAATGGCAAATCAACCGTCAAAAAGGCGAATACTTTCGGCATTCAACTAAAAAAACTAAAGCGAGACGAATTAAATATTTTCAAGGAAATCACTTCTGCTACATCCGAACGTCGTGAATATAGTGATAAATCATTAGATTATTACCAAGATTTCTATGATTCCTTTGGCAATCACGCGGACTTCATGATTGCAACGCTTAATTTTCAAGATTATTTGCAACATCTGCAAAATGATCAAAAAAAACTCAGACAAAAAATTCAAAAATTAGAAGCGGATTTAGAAAAAAATCCTCAGTCGGAGAAAAAGCACAATCAACTGCGTGAATTCTCTAGCCAATTTGAAAGTTTTGAAACACGTAAGGCCGAAGCACAAGAATTGATAGATAAATATGGAATGGAAGACCAAGTGATGGCTGGCAGCCTTTTCCTGTACACACCACAAGAGGCAACTTACCTCTTTAGTGGTTCCTATCCTGAATTTAACAAATTTTATGCTCCAGCGCTTCTCCAAGAATACGTCATGAAAGAAGCTATCAAGCGAGGTATTCCTTTTTATAATTTTCTTGGTATTACTGGAATTTTCGACGGTTCAGACGGCGTGCTCCGCTTTAAACAAAATTTCAATGGCTATATTGTTCGCAAAATGGGTACCTTCCGCTATTATCCACAGCCATTAAAATTTAAAATTCTCAGTTTGATTAAAAAATTGCTACGGCGCGCTTAAAACTCTCAAACAGCTTTTTGAGAGTTTTTAAAGTATTCATATGTTCTATAAGGATTTATCAGATATGCTTAAACGATTTATTTCAAAAAAACTACTAGCGATTTACTTTCTGTTTATCGTGCTGACATGGGTTGAGTCAGTTTTAAACCCAACGCTTGTTCGGATGATTATTGATAGTTTTCAAGCGAAACATTTAATGATTCTCTGGCAGACCTTGCTACTAGGAATTTTGGGAAATATCCTGATTCTCTTAGGTTTAGCAGGAAAACGTTATTACTATGCTAAGGTCATTGCTGATTTTAATAAGAAGCTAAAAGGAAAGATGTTTGCGGCTTTTCTTTATGACAATCAACTGTCAGATAAAGATATTCTTTCCGATTTAGAAAATGATGTAAAGCAAAATAATAACGTTTCCAATTCCTCGTTGAATTCCCCTAGAAATAAAATTATTGTGGACAACATCGTTTGAAAATTTTAAAATTCGCCCCGTTGTAAAATGAAGTGTAATAAAAAGGCCAGCATAAATATCCTGACCTTTTTTAACTTCCACTATTATCCATCTAAAAACTTCCGCCACTACCCCCGTGACTTCTGTCTGATGAAGATGTATGTGTGCTACTACCCCCAGAATCACTGGAGCTGCTAGGCTCCGGTTTTGCTTTCTTATCTACATTTGAGTAGAGGAAGAATTCTTGAGCATTGGTAATCTGGAGACTATTTTTCTTGATGTAATCAGTGGCTCCGGTTTGATGATAGACAGATTTGAGCTGACCTTTCATTCCTGTTACGATGAGAAAGGCGATACCAAAGCCAATAGCCAATGCTCCAGGAATCCAGTACCAACTTAAAGGCTCCTTAGGGAGATTTTTTACATCATAAGGCTGCCCTTTTCGTGCTTGAGTGAGGAATTCATCACACTGCTCAGCGTAGGTTGTAAAAGCAGCATTGTAGTCACCATCTTTTAAATCAGGCAAGAACTGCTTTGATAGGTAGTCTAAGCCAGCATCGGTAAAAGCAGTGATGCCGTAGCCTGTCGTTGAAATATGCCACTTCCGTTTTGCCATACTGATTAAGAAAAGCACCCCATCATGATTTTTTCCTTGACCGTAGCCATTGTAGTCGAAGTAGTCATCTGCGAAGTCTTGAGCACTTTTTCCTTCCAGACTCTTAACGGTCACGACAACAACATCGCATTTTTGGCGCTGACTAATGTCTTGGAGCTTTGCTAGTAAGACTTTTTCTTGATTCGGCTTCAGCAAGTCCGCTTCATCTACCAGTAATGGATTGGCCGATGCATTGAGCAATTTGGTTACTTTATTGAGATAATACCGAACACCGCTATAAATATTTTTCCCACTCTCAAAAGCTTTCCAAAGTATGTCGTCACTCTTTGCTCCTAGCTTTTCTTTAGCGTTTCCGGCATAATATAGGATCCATTCATTTTTTTCTTTATCAACAGCAAGGAGAATACCTTCAGCTGTGCCTGCAGATTCTTGATAAACCTTTTCAGCATAAGACAAAATACCATCTTCACCTACTGATTTTGCTGCTAAAAAGTAAACTTTCAAATGATATTGTTCTTCAATAGCTTTAGCCGCTTTGTTAATCTCTGTTATTTCCTTGCTTGAAAAGGCTGAGACTTCATCACGAATATAGCTGGTTTCTTCTGCACAGACAGTCCCAATCATGAGAAAGGAGAGAAGAAGAGTTGTCAGTAATGTTATGAATTTCTTCAACATAATCTCATCCTCCCTTCTTACAGTAAGTGAATCATCCATACAGCCGCATAACTAACTAAACTTGCAGCCACGCCCAGTCCAATTAGCCAACGTCTATAAGCTTGCTTGTCTAAGGGCAAATCTCCGACGAATTTACCAGTCTGACCATTCATCGCAAAGACAAACTTTTTGCCCCTCCAAGTCGTATTTAAGAGCCAAACTGGATAGAGAACATACTTAGTTGAACCATTTATCAAGCGAATATTCGAAGATTCTGGGGTAACGGCAGAAAACCCCGTAACTGTATCTTCAAAGGCTTCCTCCGTGCTTTGCTTGACACGGCTGTTAGCATGAGTAATGCTCTCCTCGGCTCCGACATCATATTTATCTGCTAGGTATCCTGCTAGGTAAGCTGTCTGAAAATCAACAGCTTCTGAAAAATCAAAGGGTTCAATGGATTCCATTAATTGATCATCCAATTTACTTGAACCGTCTACTGGGATATGTTCAAACGCTAACTGACCGGAACGAATAACTGAAAAATAGCTTGTTTCGGTATAGTCATACTCACTATCACTCCATGTTCTAATCCTGCTTGCTTTATAATGAACATCCGCATCTGCTTCTGTGTCAAAAAGCCAGAACGGAACATAAACCCCCTTTACTTCATCAATATGATTTTGGTCTTTAAAAACTTTTGGCAAGAGACGTTTCCCCATGAGATGCTTGTTCAGATTCGCCTTTGCTGCCTTTTTATCTAATTTGAATGGAATCACATAATCTGGCTTTAAATCACCAGCAAAGCGTCCCATCATAACAACAGGATTATCGCAGAATGGACACGAAGTGGCTGCTGTTGACTCGTCAGCAACAATTTCACCACCACAAGATTTACAGACATAAACTGATAGCTGATCAATCTCGCCCGTATCCCATTCACCACCAGCCTGCATACTCCAGGTCATATTTTCATCAGTCTGGGTTTTTAATTGTTCATCCAATTCCTTCAAACTTGACATATCCAATTCGGAATCACAATAAGGACACTTCATTTTCTGGATTGAACTATTAAATTCAAGAGCACCGCCACAATTTGGACATTTATATTCTTGTAAATCAGCCATGATGACCTCCTTTCTACTGTCATCGAGCTATGAGATAGTTAGAAAAGCTTTTAAACAAGGTCATTTTCATCAAATACATTGCCACATTCAGGGCAGAATTTAGGTGGATTATAAGCATCTTCTGGTTGCCAGCCACAATTGCTACAACGATATTGACGGCGGGTTTCTGGTTTCGGTTGACCACAGTTTGAACAGTATTTACCATTATTGACAGTCCCACAAGTACAAGTCCAGCTGTCACTCACAGGTTTTGGTGAACCGCATTCTGGACAGAACTTGCCGGATGCTTCATGCCCATTTGGACAAGTCCATTTATCTGCAGTAGTTTGAGTTTGAGAGGTTGCACTCGCTGTTTGCGTTTGCTGACTAGCGGCCTGCTCTTGTCCCATAGCAAAAAGATTTTGGGCATTCATACCGCCTGCGCCCGCTGCCATTCCTACTCCCATAAAGCCAGTCATAGCACCGCCTGGATTTTCAGCCGCTGCTTTCATAGCATCTGCCTGTGCACCGACTAAGGTAGCCGCTGCCATGGTTGGGTCCTTCATAATAGCCACACGTTGAGCCTGCTTAATCATTTCAGCATCTTCGTCTGGAAGAGTTACTGAACCAAGAGCTACACTGATGACTTTCAAACCACGAAGCTCGCCCCATTTGCTAGAGAGTGCTTCATTCATAGCATTTTCGAGTTCTGTATTATGGCTAACAATTTGATTTGGTCGCAATTCTAAATCAGACAATGTAGCGAATGCTGGTTGAAGAGCACTGATAAATTCTGTTTTCAGTTGTGATTCTAACTCTTCACGTAAATATTCTTTTTCGACATTGCCACAGACATTGGTATAGAAAAGAAGTGGGTCTGCAATCTTATAAGAATAAACACCAGAGCAACGGACAGAAACATCCACATCTAAGCCGATTTTTGAGTCCACTACACGAAACGGAATCGGATTTGGTGTGCCAAACTTATTATCAATCAGCTCTTTGGTATTGAAATAGTAAACACGCTGATCTTTGCCTGTATCACCACCATAAGTGAACCGTTTTCCGATTTGTTTGAAGGTCTCCTTAATGGAATCACCTAAATTACCTGTAAAAATGCTCGGCTCGCTAGAGGTGTCATAAGTGAATTGACCGGGCTCAGCACAAACTTCGACAATTTTTCCCTGCTCAACAATCATCATACACTGACCGTCTGCAACAGCAATTCCAGAACCATTTGAAATAATGTTGTCACTGCCCTTCGTATTGGATGAACGTCCAGATACTTGCTTTTGTCCTTTGACCACCATGACGGACTTGTCCATGGCATCACAGTAAAAGAATTCTTTCCATTGGTCAGCCAATACGCCGCCTACAGCACCAATTCCTGCTTTAATGAGTCCCATAAGAATCTCCTTTCTCTCTTTAAAAAGCATGTTTCCGCTACCTTAAACTGTACTACTGAACGACATCATCTCCTTTGTCATAAATTTGTAAATTTTTACAAAAAATCATACGCTAACTGGCAATATTTGTCTTTTTATCGAAACATAATTAGCTGTATGAAAGCGCTTTATCTCCAAAACTATTTTACCATATTTTTATAAAATTGTAACTATCAAAAATATGAAAGCTATTTTTGGATTTATAAAACGCCAGAACTTAATCGTACAAATAAAAAAACGAATAATTCCGATGTTCTGACTAACAGAATATCGAAACTGTTCGTTTTTTGTATGATTTTTATGCAACTCTCTTAGATTTCATTTTTTGAAATCCTGGTAGAGACAAGCACAGATCTATCTCGCTTAAAGTAATATGACATTACAATTTTTCAGGAACAGCTGTAAGTAACTCTTGAATAGCTGCTTGGTTGCTTCCGCCAGCCATAGCCATATCTGGTTTACCACCACCACGACCATCTACAATTGGTGCTAATTCTTTAATTAAGTTACCAGCATGAATCTCCTTTGTCTTGCTAGCTACAAGGACATTGACTTTCTCACCAATAGCTGCCACAAGGACAAGGACATCTGAATAGTCTTTTTGTTTCCAAGTATCGGCAAACGTACGAAGTGCTCCAGCATCGGACACAGAAACTTGACTGGCGATAAAACTATGTCCATTAACTTCTTGAACATTCTTGAACACTTCACCCGAAGCCGCTGCAGCTGCCTTTTCTTTCAACTCAGCGTTTTCTTTTTGCAATTGACGTAATTGCTCTTGAAGAGTTTCAACTTTATGAGAGACCTCTTTTAGTTGAGGAACTTTGAGCGTTGTAGCAATGGCTTTTAGCACATCTTCTTCCTCACGATAAGCTTCAAATGCTTCTTTACTTGTCACAGCGAGAATGCGACGTGTTCCTGAGCCGATTCCTTCTTCTTTGATAATCTTGAAAAGACCAATTTCAGAAGTATTTTTCATGTGAGTACCACCACACAACTCAATAGAGTAATCTCCAATTGTCACCACACGAACTTCTTTTCCGTATTTTTCTCCAAAGAGAGCCATCGCACCCATTTCTTTAGCAGTATCAATGTCTGTTTCAATAGTTTTAATGTCAATCGCTTCCCAAATTTTTTCATTAACTTCTTGCTCAATGCGACGTAGCTCTTCTGCTGTAACTGCTTGGAAATGAGTGAAGTCAAATCGAAGAAATTCTACTTCATTGAGAGAGCCTGCTTGCGTTGCATGTTTACCTAAGACATGATGAAGAGCCGCATGAAGTAGGTGTGTTGCAGTGTGATTCTTCATCACACGGTGACGACGATCGTGGTCAATTTCAAGTTTATACTCATGGCCTAACGTGAGTGGTGCTAGCACTTCTACCGTATGGAGCGGTTGTCCATTTGGGGCTTTTTGAACATCTACAACTTGGGCAACGAGTTGACCTTCAGAGTCAAAAATGTGTCCATGGTCTGCCACTTGTCCCCCCATTTCAGCATAAAATGGTGTCTCTGAAAAAACAAGGTAAGCCTTCCCAGTTGAAACTTCTTCAACTTCTTCGTCAGCTGCCACAATTGCAACCAACTTCGCAGATAAGGTTTCTTTTTCGTAGTTAAAATGACTTTCAACCGTGATATTTTGCAGTGTTTCATTTTGCATGCCCATAGAGCCACCTTTAACAACGCTAGCCCGCGCTCGTTCTTGCTGCTCTTTCATAGCAGCTTCAAAACCTTCACGGTCTACTGTCATACCTGCTTCTTCAGCGATTTCTTGGGTCAATTCTACTGGGAAACCATAGGTATCATAAAGTTTAAAGACATCAGTTCCTGAAATAACAGACTGTCCTTTTGTTTTTAGTTCCTTTACAATACTTTGTGCAAAGTGTTGACCTGAATGAAGTGTACGAGCAAATGATTCTTCTTCACTTTTGACAATTTTTTCGATGAAATCTTGCTTTTCAAGCACTTCTGGATAATAACTTTCCATAATTTTCCCAACTGTTGGAACGAGTTTGTAAAGGAAAGGCTCATTGATTCCTAATTTTTGACCATGCATAGAAGCTCGGCGGAGCAAGCGGCGTAAAACATAGCCACGTCCTTCATTTCCCGGAAGAGCACCATCCCCAATAGCAAATGACAAAGAACGGATATGGTCTGCAATGACCTTGAAGCTCATATTATCTCCGTCTGGATTATAATTCTTACCGGATAATTTTTCTACTTCGCGGATAATTGGCATAAAGAGGTCTGTTTCAAAATTTGTTTTTGCCCCTTGGATAACCGCCACCAAACGCTCTAAACCTGCACCTGTATCAATATTTTTGTGAGGTAGCTCCTTATATTCACTCCGTGGGATAGATGGATCTGCATTGAATTGAGACAGAACAATATTCCAAATTTCAATGTAACGATCATTTTCAATATCTTCTGCAAGTAAACGAAGTCCTTGATGTTCAGGATCAAAAGCTTCTCCACGGTCAAAGAAAATTTCTGTATCGGGCCCAGAAGGTCCTGCACCAATTTCCCAAAAATTATCCTCAATTGGAATCAAATGGCTTGGATCTACGCCAACTGAAATCCAACGATTGTAAGAATCATGATCGTCCGGATAATAAGTCATATAGAGCTTATCTTTCGGGAACTCAAACCATTCAGGGCTGGTTAAGAGTTCAAAGGCCCACTCAATTGCTTCATCACGGAAATAATCACCAATAGAAAAATTTCCTAACATTTCAAACATGGTATGGTGCCGCGCTGTTTTTCCGACATTTTCAATATCGTTCGTCCGAATCGCTTTCTGCGCATTGGTAATCCGTGGATTTTCTGGAATAATAGTGCCATCAAAATACTTCTTTAACGTTGCAACCCCAGAATTAATCCACAGCAAGGTTGGATCATTGACTGGCACTAAACTAACAGACGGTTCTATAGCATGCCTTTTTGAAGCCCAAAAATCTAACCACATTTGGCGTACTTGAGCGCTCGATAATTGTTTCATTTTTTCTTCTCCTTAAAACTTTTCTTTAGATGATTTTCCTATTACCTACGAAGAGCTATTTTCGAGAGCCTCCACATAGTCAATGGCGATACATAATGAAATGATCAAATCAGCATAGGAATCCTCATAAATCGTAACCTGATAAGTGGAAGTCAGATGAAATAACTCTTTTGAAATCTCTGCAATTACTTGTCCCTGATCATCTAGCAAACGAAATTCCAAATCCCAGATGTTTCCTTCCACGCGCAAACCTAAGTTGTCAAATTCATATTTATCTCGTAAAAAGGTAAATTTTTTACGAATATAAAAATTCGAACCATTGCACAATTGAACTTCAAATTGTGGCAAAAAAGTAAGTGTTTTTTTACTAATCTGACTCACTAATTCACCTTTATAGTCATAAATGGTGAAGGTTTTTGGAATTTTTAAAAAGCTTCCTTCCACTTGATAATCAACGTTTCCTCGATCATCTTTGATATCAAACTTTTCACCACCAAAGCGAAATTTCTGCTTTACAAGGTAGGTTTTCATGACAATTCCTCGCCAAAAAACAAGTTCACTAGACGAAGGGCGAAAAACCGCGGTACCACCTTCATTCAATGAACTTGTCATTCTCATTATGTATGCAATTTTTTCTCTGAGTAGCATGGTTTTAGCTCTCACATGGCTTGCAGCACCGCCAATTCTCTGGGCTAAGAGGTCAAAAATCAATTCTCAATAGATTTATTATACTCGCTTATGAGCTTTTCGTCAACTTATTTTGATGAAGATGACGAGCTAGATGTTGATTTGCTATCTGACTTGACATATTGTGAGAACAGATTTTGGAAAGCTTGATCTTTCACTTTAATGTTAGCTGCTTGCAATTCTTTGGCAACAATTCTTTGAATAAAGGTTCGATTGTTTTGCTTTTGTGTCAAGATAACATTTTTCAGTTGTTTCTTATAGTCTTTCCAGTTTGCTGATTTTTCAGACTTACTATTTAGTTTCACAATGTAATAACTTGAAGAATAGGTTGATGATTTAACGGTGATAACATCAGAAATACCATTTGCTTCAAGAGCAAAAGCAGCCTTTTTAACAGCATCTGGAACATCTGTTGAAGCTGAGTCAAACTTCACTTCGCCACCCTTATCTTTTGTCTTCTTATCTGTAGAATTTTCTTTGGCAATTTGTCCGAAATCAGCACCTTCGGCTTTTGCTTTTGCCAATACTTCTTTTGCTTTGTCTTGGTTGTCTACTTTGATGATTTGAGCAGTCACTTCTGGTGTATAAGATTCGTATGCTTTTTTATAATTTGCATCTGTCAATTCTTTTTCAGCTGCTTTTTTGACAGCATATTCGACCAATTTGTTGGTTCTGATTTGTTCACGATAAGTATCTTCCGTCAATCCTGCTCTTGCCAATACTTGTTGAAAAGCAGTTCCGTAAGTGCTCTTACTCTTATTGAACGTTTCAGTGACTTCTTTTTCTGTAACATGCTTACCATAACTCTTTTCAAAAACTTCTTGAATGGTCATATTGAGAAGTACTTGTTGAGCAGCTGCATTATTTTTTACTTTATTATAAAAATCATTGACAGTAATTGTATTTCCCTTCATCGTGATAATGTCTTTACCACCAGCTTGTGAGCATGCTGCTAATGTTACAACTGACAAAAGCGTAATAGCTCCTGCTAGAATTTTTTTCTTCATTATGAAAACTCCTTTATTTAATTCACTTTCTTATTGTACCATAAAATCAATTTAATATCTTAAATTTTTCTAAAAACTTGTTAATAATAAGAAAATCACAAATATCTCATTTTTTTCGAATCATCAACAAACCATCACCAAGCGGTAATAAGGTAGCTGTTAAATCTGGATTATCAAGTGTTGCATCAAATAAGTTTTGCAAGCCACGATAAATGGTTCTCTGACTTCGACGTACTTCTATTATATCCTTAGCAACATCTCCACCCTGGAAAACATCGTCTATGATGATAATTCCTCCCGAATCAAGGTGTTTCAGAACTTCCGGCAGAAAAACAACGTATTTGGACTTGGCAGAATCCATAAAGACAAAGTCATAGAAATCTTTCAAGCTGGGAAGAATAGCCATTGCGTCTCCTTCAAGCAATGTAATTTGCCTGCGCTTATCAAACTTGGCAAAATTTGCTTTAGCAAGAGCAATCATTTCTGGATTGCGATCAATCGTTGTAATTTGCGCATGTGGTGCATGTTCTGCCATTAAAAGTGCTGAAAAACCAATGGCTGTCCCAATTTCCAAAATTTTTTCAGGCTGTAACGTTTCTAACAAAAAACGAAAATATGCAACTGTTTCGTGAGGAATAATGGGAATATTTTCTGCATGAGCAAAATTTTCGAGCTCTTCTAAAGAGCCCGAAACTCGTTTTTGCCGTGTCCGCATAAAATCAACTATTTCTTCCTTGACAACGGGGCGACGCATATTGTGATTGGCATTTTTACTATAGGATTTAACCATTTATGCTAAGCCCAACTTTTCTACAAGTGCTTCAAATTCATCAAGACGACGTTCAAAGACTGCAAAGGCAGCATTGAGATAGTCTTCTTTTTCCATATCAACACCAGCTTTTTTAATGACATTCAGCGGATAATCAGAATTTCCTGCTTTGAGATAATGGAGATATTTCTCTTTATCTTCTTGCGTTCCATTGACAATTTTATCGGCTAAGGCAGATGCTGCTGAGAAACCAGTCGCATATTGAAATACATAATAGTCATAGTAAAAATGAGGAATCCGTGCCCATTCGTATTGAATTTGTGGATTATCTTCTTTCGTCAAACCATAATATTTTTCGTTCAAATCTGCGTATAAATTATTCAAAAATTCACTAGTTAAGACTTGACCTTCTTGGTCAGCCTTATGGATAGCATGCTCAAACTCAGCAAATTGAGTTTGGCGGAAAACAGTTCCGCGGAAGCCATCCAAGAAATGATTCAGAATCGCAAAACGAGTTTGATCGTCATCTACTTCTTCCAATAATTTCTCCGTCAGGATATTTTCGTTGGTAGTAGAAGCAATCTCAGCTAAGAAAATAGAATAATCACCATAAACATAAGGCTGTGTTTCACGAGTATAGCTAGAATGCATACTGTGACCCGTTTCATGAACCAAGGTGAAGAGATTATCTAAGGTATCTTGCCAATTCAGCAACATAAAAGCATTAGTATCGTAAGAGCCGCCAGAATAAGCTCCTGACCGTTTACCTTGATTCTCACAAACATCAATCCAACGCTCTGAAAAGGCTTTTTTCACTCGGTTAAGATAATCATCTCCAAGAATTGCTAAAACTTCTTCCGCTTTCATCAAAGCTGCTTCATAGGTAAATTTATAATCTATCTCTGATAGCGGTGTATAAACGTCATACATCTTGAGATCTGAAATGCCTAAAATCTTAGCTCGCAACTGAACATAGCGATGTAAGAGCGGTAAATGTTTGTTGACTGCAGACACCAAGCTCTCATAAACACTTTCTGGAATAAAGTTAGCAGACAAGGCTGCTTCGCGTGCCGAAGAAAACTTACGTACTTTTGCATTGTAATTATGCACCTTAACATTTGTTTGGAGTGTCTTAGCATAAGTATGTTGATATTGTTCATAAATGCTATAAAGTGCTTCATAAGCTTCCTTACGGACTGTACGATTTTTTGACTCCACTAAGCTAATGTAATTTCCATGCGTCAATTGTACTTCATTGCCTTCTTCATCATGTACAATTGGAAAGACGATATCGGCATTGTCCAAAATTCCAAAAGTATCACCAGCAGCACTAAAAATTTCACCAGCACCTGCCAACAATTCTTCCTCGCGTTGAGAAAGGATGTGAGGTTTCTTTTGCAATAACTTGTCAAAGAAGTGCTGATAGATTTGCAATTCAGGTTTTTCAACTAAGAAAACCTGATACTGTTCATCTGTAATTGCCATAAATTCTGGCTCATAGAAAGCAAACACCTGCCCGAACTCGCTATAAATAGCCATGCCCTTGGCTTGATACTCTTGATATTTTGCCACACGCGTATCTTGGTCATTTTTCATGTGAGCATAGGAATAGAGCTTTTCAATACGACGCATTAAATCCATTTGGATGTCTGTCGTTTTTAAAAGGCTATCGGCTGAATCCAAAAGATGACCTGCTAAATGACTAGCTTCTTTTAATTCCTTTGAAACTTGTGCTAATTCCATTTCAAACGCTTCATCCGTTGGGAAAATCGTCGTTAAATCCCAAGTGTATTTTTCTTCAATTTCATTTCTTTGTTTTGCCATAAAATTTCCTCCGTCTTTCCTATTCTATCATAAATACTGATAAAATCCTTGTATAAAAAGCTGGAGGATAGAGAATTTGGAAATTTTTATTCTTTTCCTTTTCATAATAAGCTGAAAATTGTTGGTAATAAGGTGTGAGGTCTTGAAAAATCTGACAAAAAGAGCTGGCACGAACAGGCTGAACCTGCGGATAAAAATCACTAGTCGTTTTAGTCAATAAATTATCACCCGCTTGATACAATTCCGCCTGTAATTTCATCCATTTAGGTTGTTGATAATAGAGTTGTTGACGAACATAACGGCAAATATTTTTATCCTCTTTTGCTAGAAAACTGCTCATCTCCTGCTGTTGAAAGGGCGTTCGTAGAACAGTCAAAAGGCTGCCCTGACCAAAAGGAAAAGACTGGACTTTATATTGAGCTCGGCCATGCAAATCTTCGTGAATCAGATACTTGAGCCGAAGCTCCTGCTTTTTATCATCCAATTCCCATAAATAAAAGCCCATATTTTGACTGAAATAAAGAAAATCTTTTTGCAAATTAGTTAAAGAATCTTTCAGCCAAAGTTTCTTTCCTAATAGCCAAAGAACATGATAACCGTGCTGATGATAACTGTCCGTACGCTCTTTTAAGCGCTTTTGACTCAGCGAACTGCATTGAACTTCAAGCGCAATCTGTTTCTCTACTAACAGATCTGCAATTTGTTGCAATTTAGGTAAATACGCTTCCACTTGAACTGCATGATTAGACTTTCTGGCCCAAGTAAACAAGGCAGCTTTCAAATTCAGGTGTTCTGCGCTTTCATTTTCCGTATAAAAATGACAGTCTTTTAAAGAAACATGAGCAAAATGCGGTCGCATGACTCTTCCTTTTTTAAAACGGACCGCCTCCAAACAAGCTGGACAAAGAAATCTATTCAGCGGATTTACCGTATCTTCCACAGCATTTAGTAGTTTTCCATTTTCCTGACAAGCTATTAGCATAGATTATTTTCCCCTTTTACTGAAATTATTCGCAAAAAAGAGAAACTTCCGAAAAAGTTTCTCAAATCTTTTATAAGGGGAAACAAATTTATTGAATCGCTTCAGCACCGTTCATTTCTTCTTTGTACAACTTAGTATCATACATCTTAATAAATGGATACCAAATTACAAAGGCAGCCAGAGCACAGATAAGTGCAACCACAAAGGCACCAATATTACCACCTGAACCAACGTATGCTCCAATACCAATAGGTGTTGGCCATGGTGTTTGGGCAATCGCTTTACCAGCTAGTCCAAGTTGAACAGACCAGTAACCAATCGAAGCAGAGACGATGGGAGCCAAAATAAACGGAACGGTCAATATTGGATTATATACAAGTCGAAGTAAGGATTATTTTCCCGATGGGAGTCAATAGCAAAGGACATATAGTAGCTAAAGCCAATATAGTCAACAGTGCCCGCCAGCAAATCTTCCTGATCCTGCTTGCTAAAGTCCACCTTGATTCCCTTTCTTTCCCAGTATTTGAGAATATGCTCAAGATATCGACCAAAGACATGCACGTCTGTAAAGTAATAACGCTTCTGCATAGCTTTCATAGCCATGAGAATATCCTTCGGATTACAAGTAGCCGGATAAATAGGACACATGGCAATCATACAGCCGATTTGGAAGTCAGGATTGATCTCATGGCCGACCTTAACAGCACGCGCTGAAGCCACTAGTTCATAGTGAGCAGCCTGATACATAATTGCTTCGCGATCATCGCCTTCCTTGTAGACAATCCCAGAGTTAGTGAAGGGAGCAAAATCCTCCTGATAATTAGCTTGGTTATTGATTTCATTGAAAGTCATCCAGTATTTGACTTTATCCTTATAACGCTCAAAAACAACTTCTGCAAA